>Ga0209697_10000469_pt1 | contig 65393 bp, 61 predicted proteins | sample AliMusrvi5mmetaG_FD_184115 | JGI IMG/M metagenome (GOLD analysis project Ga0209697, IMG submission 184115) | Freshwater lake bacterial and archeal communities from Alinen Mustajarvi, Finland, to study Microbial Dark Matter (Phase II) - Alinen... | ecosystem: Environmental > Aquatic > Freshwater...
CCGCCAACGCCTTGAATGTGGCCAGGCTTAAACTGTTCGACTTGTTCAACCGACGATCCAAACCCGCAGCCTGAGTCATCCCCTCAAGTCACCCTCGCTCAGGCTCATACCTGATTTGGAAAATACTTAGATCGCAACCCGCAATCAGGCCCGGACGCCACCAAACTGGCACTGCCTTGCGGCTTGTCAAACTCCCGCGTCGGTCTGACCCGGGACGGGCCACAGGATTTGATCTGATAACCTCGCAGGGATGCCGAATCAAGCCCGCACTGCCATGTCGCCCGGACTGACCGTCCTGGTCCTGTCGCTGCTGCTGGGCCTGCAACCGATCACGACCGATTTGTACCTGCCGGCCCTGCCGGCCCTGACCGCAGGCTTTGGCGCGCCGATGGCGCACGCGCAACTGACGCTCAGCGCCCTGCTGCTGGCCTTCGGCCTGTCGCAGCTGATCTGGGGACCGCTGTCGGACCGCTTCGGCCGGCGCCCGATCCTGCTGCTGGGCATGACGGCCTACGTGCTGGCGTCGATCGGCAGCACGCTGGCGCCGAGCATGGGCCTGCTGATCATCTGGCGCATCGTGCAGGGCGCGGCCATGGGCGCAGGCGTGATGTGCGCACGCGCCATCGTGCGCGACCTGTACACACCGGCGCAGGGTGCGCGCGCCATGTCCAAGGGTCTGAGCGGCCTGGGCGTGATCGCCTGCCTGAGCCCGCCGCTGGGCGGCGCGCTGTCGGACCTGTTTGGCTGGCGCATCGCCCTGCTGACGCTGGCCATCTTCGGCGCCATCTGCCTGAGCCTGATCGCGCTGCGCTTCGAGGAAACCGTGCAACAGAAGAATCCACGCGCGCTGCAGCCGGCCACACTGGTGCGAACCTGGCTGATGATCCTGCGCCATCCGACTTTCTGGGCCTTCTCCGCCCTGTCGAGCGCTTCCTATGCCGGCCTGTTCACCTTTCTGGCATCGAGCTCCTTCGTCTTCATCCAGGTGCTGGGGCTGAGCAAGACGGCGTACGGCATGCTCATGTTCTCCAACTCCTTGGCCTACATCGCGGGCACCTTCGCCTGCCGCTGGCTGATCGCACGATTGGGCGTGCGGCGCACGGTGGCCGTCGCCGGCGTGCTGACGCTGACCGGCGGCAGCGTGATGGGCCTGCTGGCACTGAGCGGACTGCGCTCGCCCTGGGCCATCATGCTGCCGCAGATCGTCTTCATGCTCGGCCACGGCATCCACCAGCCCTGCGGCCAGAGCGGCGCCGTCGCGCCCTTCCCGCAGGCCGCCGGCGCCGCCTCGGCCCTCAACGGCTTTCTGATGATGATGGCCGCCTTCGTCATGGGCGGCTGGCTCGGCGGCCACATGGACGGCAGCGTGCTCCCGCTGGTCTACGGCATCTGGTTCTGGAGCGCGCTGATCAGCCTGACCGCCTGGACTCTGGTGCAAAGACATGGTGACGCCGTTGGCCACTGACGCTCTTTTGAAATACATTGCGCTCGCGGGTCCGACCGCTTCGGGCAAGACCGCCGCGGCGCTGGCGATTGCGCGCGAACACGACGTCGAGATCATCAGCGTCGATTCGGCGCTGGTCTACCGCGGCATGGACATCGGGACGGCCAAGCCCAGCGCCAGTGAACGCGCCGCCGTGCCGCACCACCTGATCGACATCCGCGACCCGCTGCAGGCCTACAGCGCGGCCGATTTCGTGCGCGACGCGCAAGGGCTGATCGCCGACATCCACGCGCGCGGCCGGCTGCCGCTGCTGGTGGGCGGCACCATGCTGTACTTCAAGGCGCTGACAGTCGGCATCGACGCCATGCCGAAGGCCGACCCGGTCCTGCGCGCCGCGATCGAGGCACAGGCACGCGCCAAGGGCTGGGCCGCGTTGCACGCCGAACTGGCGCGGGTTGATCCCGTGACGGCGCAGCGCCTGCACCCGGCCGACTCGCAGCGCATCCAACGTGCGCTCGAGGTGTTCCGCGCCAGCGGGCAGCCGTTCTCAAGCTTCCACAAGCACGCGGCCGGGGTCCGTGCGGGGAGCAGCGCCGGGCCGCTGCTGATTTCACTTGAACCGATGGATCGGGCCTGGCTGCACCAGCGCATCGCCGAGCGCTTTGACGCGATGCTGGCGGCCGGTCTGGTCGACGAGGTCAAGGCGCTGCGCGCGCGCGGCGACCTGCACGCCGACCTGCCCTCGATGCGCTGCGTCGGCTACCGCCAGACCTGGGAGGCGCTGGACGGACTGTGGCCGATGGCTGAACTGCGCGACAAAGGCATCTTCGCCACGCGCCAGCTCGCCAAGCGCCAGCTGACCTGGCTGCGCTCGATGCCGGCGCGACAGACCGTGGCCTGCGACGCGCCCGATGCGCTGCAGCAGGTGCTGGCGCTTGTCCGAACCTTTGTCACGGGTCGCGCATGAGCCTGGTCATCACCGACCTGGCCAAGCGCTACGGCGAGGTTCCGGTGTTTGCCAACGTGTCGCTGACCGTCGCTGACGGCGAGTTCGTCGCCATCGTCGGCGAATCGGGTGTCGGCAAATCGACGCTGCTCAACTGCATGGCCGGGCTCGACAGCTGGGACAGCGGCAGCGTGATCCTCGACGGGCAGGACCTCGGCCAGTTGAACGACGAGCAGAAGGCGCGCTTGCGCCGCGAGAAGACCGGCTTCGTGTTCCAGGCCTTTCACGTTCTGCCGCACCTCGATGTGACTCAGAACGTGGCGCTGCCGCTGCTGCTGCTGGGCCAGCACGACGAAGAGCGCGTGCAGGCCATGCTCGAAGCGGTGGGCCTGGCCGGCCTGGGCGCGCGCTTGCCGCAACAACTCAGCGGCGGACAGTTGCAACGCGTGGCAATCGCGCGCGCGCTGGTGCACCGCCCCTCACTGCTGCTGGCCGACGAGCCGACCGGCAACCTCGACCCGAGCACCGCAGCGCGCCGCGCGCACGCGCTGATCGCTCAGAGCCGCGAGCACGACGCCTCGCTCGTGCTGGTGACGCATTCGCAAGCCGCCGCCAGGCGCGCCGACCGCGTGCTGCACCTGAGCAGCTCGGGCTGCGTCGCCGGTTAGAACCGGCTAGTCAATCACAAGCCGCTGCACGCCGCCGGCTGCGCGCTTCTTCGGCAGCGTCAGGGTCAGCACGCCGTTGTCGTACTTGGCCTTGGCCTGCGCCGCGTCGATGTCCATCGGCATCTGGAAGCTGCGCGATACGGCGCCGAAATAGCGTTCGCTGCGCAACACCTTTTCGTCCTTGGCCGTGCTGTCCTCCTGCTTGATCTCGGCGCGCAGGGTGACGACGTTGCCATCGAGCGAAACCTGGATCTCCTCCCTGCTCGCGCCCGGCACTTCGGCCTGCACACTGTACGCCGCCTCGGTCTCCTTGACATCGACCTTGATCTGGGCCGGACTCGGCAAGGGATCCCCGTGCAGCGGTTTGACATAAAAGCCGGGAGCGACATCGCGGAAGAAGTCGTCGAAAAGATTGCCACGGCTGATCAGTGCGTTCATTTGCTTGCTCCTTTGTCGATTACCTGGCTCCCGCGATCCCCATGAGCGCAGGACCATGAATCAAATATGAGACGGCCCGGCCCGACTCTCAAGAGCCGGCAAACAAATGTTTGAGAAAAATCAAACGCGGTTCAGGGCAGGTAGGCTTCCAGGCCGACCACGCCGATCTTCTGCAGGCCTGCGCGCTGCGAAGCGCTCAGCACGGCGGCCACCGTGTCGTACCTGGCCTGCGGATGCGAGCGGATGTGGATCTCGGGCTGCGCGGCAAGCTGCGCGGCGGCCAGCAGGCGCTGCTCGAGCATGGCACGGTCCGCCAGCGGCTCGCCGTCCCACAGCAAGCTGTTCTGCGCCGTGACCTCGATGCGCACCACCGGCGGCTCGACCGCGATCACCGGCGGCACGGCGCTGGGCAGTTCCATGTTGACGGATTGCAGGCGGATCGGGATCGTGATGATCAGCATCACCAGCAGCACCAGCAGCACGTCGATCAGCGGCGTGATGTTCATGCCGGCGCTGAGCTCGGGCTCGGGCGCATCGAGTGCCTGATCGAAATCAATGGCCATGATCAGGCTCTTCCGTGACAAAGCCGATGCGCGCGATGCCGGCCTGCTGCGCCGCCGCCAGCACGCGCGCGACGGCCTCGAAATCGGCGCGCGCATCGCCGCGGATATGGACCTCGGGCTGCGGGGTTTGGGCCGCGATGGCCTTGAGCTTTTCGCCCAGGCTTTGCGCGCCGGACAGACGCGCGTCGAACCAGTAGATGGCACCGGCGGCGTCGACCGACAGCACGACCGTCTCGGGCTGGATCTGCTGCAGCGTGCTGGCCTGGCGCGGCAGGCGCACGGCGACCGAGGTGTTGATGACCGGGATCGTGATCAGGAAGATGATCAGCAGCACCAGCATCACGTCGACCAGCGGCGTGGTGTTGATCTCCGATAGATCGGCGTCGTCGTCCGGCGCTTCCGGGTAGGCAATGGCCATGCTCAGGCGCTCCGCACGCCGGCCGCTTGCGCCCGGTCCATTTCTTCGAGCAGCTGCGTGTGCAGCTCCGAGCCAAAGCCCTTGACCGCGTGCAGCAGCACCCGGTTGCGCCGCACCAGCCAGTTGTAGCCGAGCACCGCCGGCACGGCGACGGCCAGACCGAGCGCCGTCATGATCAGCGCCTCGCCGACCGGTCCCGCCACCTTGTCGATGGAAGCCTGGCCCGAAACACCGATCGTCACCAGCGCGTTGTAAATGCCCCAGACGGTGCCGAACAGGCCGACGAAGGGCGCGGTCGAACCCACCGTGGCCAGCACCGAGAGTCCCTCCTGGCTGCGCATCTGCAGGCTCGATACTGACTGCACGATGTCCTGGCCGAGCCAGGCGCCGAGATCGACCTGCCGCGCCAGGCCGGTGTGCCGGCGCGCCGCCTGCAGTGCCGACTCCACCATGGCGCGCAGCGGGCTGCGCGGTGCCAGCGCCTCGCCGCGCCGCTGCAGGGATCCGGCGCCGGCGAAGGCGTGCCGGGCCGCGCGCACCTGCGCGTCGAGCTGGCGCTGCGCCAGCCACTTGGCAATGATGAAGTACCAGCTCAAGAGCGACATCAGCGCCAGGATCGCGAGCGTGCCGCGCGCCACCCAGTCGCCCTGCAGCCAGACCGAGCGCAGGCCGTACGGGTTGAGCGCGGCCGCTGCCACCGGCGTGACGATGGCCGCAGCGCCGGTCTGCGCCTGCGCCAGGCCGGTCGCGAGCAGACCGGGCAACAGCACTGCGAAGGCCAGGGCGCGTGAAACACGGCGCGAGAGTTGGAGCGTTTGGGTCATGGTGCTTTCCTGAAGGATTCGGTTCGGTGCGCTGGGGGTGTTCATTTGCATTTGCCGCGCGCTGCTGCAATCGGAATGGTGATGATCGAAAGCAGGCTGCCACCTGCATTAGGGCTGACGCAATCAGGCACCTCGGCCTCGGCGACACCCTCGGCCAATTTGTCGCGCGCCCTGCCGCCATTGAGCTGTTCGTTGGCCATCTCGGACAGGCTGCGCTGGCGCGGTGCGTTCTTCATCATGTAGGGATAGAGATTCAACGGCGCACTGCCGGGCGCCGCACCGGCGGGCGCCGCCCGGGCGGGCGCACCCGGCGCGGATGAAGCGGAACTGGGCGCCGCCTCGACCGGAGTGATGGCCGCCGGTCGCACCGGGGCCGGGGCCGCGGCCGGCATCGCAGCAGGCGCGGGTGCTGCTGCCGGGGTCGGTGCAGGCGCTGCTGCCGCTGCCGCCGCGGGCACCGGGACCGGTGCGGGCGTTGCCGCGGGTATCGGTGTCGATTGGGGCGCTGGCGCCGGCATCGGCGTGGGGGTCGGTGCAGGGGTCGGGGCCGGTGCCGGTTCGGCAACAGGGACCGATACGGGCACGGGCATCGGCGCCGGTTCCGGCACGACCGGCATCGGCGCCACCGGCTCGGGCTTGGGGAGCACGGGCGGCGCAACCGGAGTCGGCGGCTCGCTGCGCACCAGCTCGCGCGGCACGGGAACCGGCGGTGCGGGTACGACGGGTGCCGGCTTGATCTCAACCGGCTTCTCGGGTGCGGCCTCGATCGCTTTCGGTTTCGTGACTGGCGGCAGCGGTCGCGCTGCGGTCACGAGCTTCGGGCGCGGCGCGGGCGGCGGCGTGATCGGCGTTGCCGGCTTCTCGCGCAACAGGGTGATCGGCGCCAGGTACTGCACGACCGAACGCGCCGTCTGCAGCACGGGGACCGACTGCAGCGCCAGCCAGAGTAGTGCCAGGTGCAGGGCAGCAGTCGTCAGCACGGCGGCGCTGGAAAAACGCGGCTGGCCGGATGCGCCAAGCCGTGGCTCGGCCCAGCTCACGTCATGCCCTCCGGCCGACGCAGCAGGTGCCTGGCGAAGCCATCATTCATCGCGACGGGTGTGAGCAATTGGCACGGGAAATTCCAGCAGCACAAGTGCGCACATCTTAATCGCCATTGCAGGCGTGCCACGCAATCCGGGACACTTGGGGGCACGGATCCCGGATCAGGTCCGGGATGACAAGCCGGGAGGCGGGATGGCAAGTCCGCGACGGCACGACACGCGCCGACACGGGTCGCCAGGCGCTAGCTGCGCTGTTGCTGTTCGCGCCGGCCTTCGCTTGCGATGGCGCTGACCAGCAGGCCGAGTTCTTCGGACAGGACGTCGAGCACGTCGTCGATCGTCGCGATGCCCTGCAGTTCGCCCTGGCTGCCGACCACCGGGATGCGGCGCACACCCTTGCGGCGCATGGTGCGCAGAAGATCGATCAGCGAGTCGTCTTCGCGCGCCGTGACCAGGTCGGTGCTCATCACCTCGCCAACCTGCAGCATGGCCGGATTGAGGTCCGACGCCAGCACGGCGGTGACGATGTCGCGATCCGTCAGCACGCCGACCACGATGCGCTGGCCATCGACCTCGTCGACCACGACCAGGCAGCCGACATGGTTCTCGCGCATCAGCCGCGCTGCGCCATTGAGCGGTGTCGTACGGAAGGCGATGGTGACGCTGCGCGTGCAAATCTCGCCGGTGTTCAATCGTTCATTCATGGCTCTTCTCCACTGTTGCCAGGAGACATGGCGCGCATGGCTCAGGCCGGCGCGGTCTCGTCGGGCGGCGGTGCTTCGGGCGCGGCCGCATGCTGCTTGACCTGGCCGCGGCGCTTGCGCACGACCTCCTCGAGCTGTCGCTTCATGTTGTCGAAGGCATCGCGCAGGGCGACATGGGCGTCCTCGTTCTCGACCCGGTTCACGACCAGCTCATGTCCGGGCAGCGTCAGGTCGATGCGCACGCCCACCAGGCGCCCCTGCTGCTGGTGCTTTTGCGCGAGGTCGAAACTGACACGGCAGGCCATGAGGTCGGTCGCGAACGATTCGAGCTTGTACGCATGCGCCCTCGCGCTGTCGGCGAGCGCGTCCGAATGCGCCATCCCGTGAAACAGAACCTGAACCGGCAACTTCATCTGCATTCCTCTTTGTATGACTCTGAATCCGATTGTGCGCAGCGCGGCCGGGCGCGGCTTGCGATTTCGCAAGGGCGAATACACTGCTGCGGCAACACCACATCCATGATCGACCTGCTCAAGACTTTTTCCTGGCAAGAGCTGCGGCACCACCCCTGGCGCAACGCGGCGGCGGCGCTGGCCGTGATGCTGGGCGTGGCGCTGGCGTTCTCCGTGCATCTGATCAACGCCTCGGCGCTCGACGAATTCTCCAAGGCCGTGCGCTCGGTCGGCGGCCAACCGGACCTGGAACTGCGCGCCGTGCAGGGCACGTTCGACGAGGCGCTGTATGCGCGCGTTGCCGGCAACGCGCAAGTCGCCCTGGCCTCGCCGGTGCTCGAGGTCACAACCAACGCATTGACCGATCAGGGCGAGCGCGTGAGCCTGCGTCTGATCGGTGTCGATGCCCTGCTGGTGGCCAGCGTGGCACCGGCGCTGATGCCGCAGCCCGTGCGCGGTGCCGACCGCATGGCGCTGTTCGCACCCGACTCGGTTTTCCTGAACACGGCAGCGCGCCAGCGCCTGGGCAGCGCGCGCGTGCAATTGCAAAGCGCCCAGCAGATCAAGACCGTCAGCGTGGCCGGCAGCGTCGGCGCCGCTGGGGCCGCGCTGGCCGTGATGGACATCGGCGCGGTGCAGGACCTGCTGGGCCGACAAGGGCAGCTCTCGCGCATCGACCTGCGGCTGCAGGCCGGCGTGGATCGCGCGGCCTTCATGCGCGCGCTGCAAAGCGCGGCCGACTGGCCGGCCGGCGTAACGCTGACCGAGCCCGGCGACGCGCTGGCGCAGGTCAGCAACATGTCGCGCGCCTACCGCGTCAACCTCAGCGTGCTGGCGCTGGTCGCGCTGTTCACGGGCGCCTTCCTGGTGTTCTCGGTGCTGTCGCTGAGCGTGGCCAAGCGCACGCAGCAGTTTGCGCTGCTCGGCGTGCTGGGCCTGAGCGCGCGTGACCGCCTGCGGCTCGTGCTGTGGGAGTCGCTGGCGCTGGGCCTCGTCGGCAGCGCAGCCGGCATCGCACTGGGCACGGCGCTGGCGGCGCTGGCGCTGCAACTGCTCGGCGGCGATCTGGGCGGCGGCTACTTTGCCGGCGTGGCGCCGAGCTTGCAGTGGGATGCCTGGGCCGCAACAGGCTACGGCCTGCTGGGCATCGCAGCGGCGCTGGCCGGTGGCTGGTGGCCGGCGCGCCAGGCGCAGCGTCTGGCGCCGGCCCTGGCCCTGAAGGGCCTGGGCGCCGATCTGGTCACGCGGCGCGGCCACTGGCTTAGTCTGCTCCTGCTCGCGTCCAGCGCCCTGCTCGCGCTGGCGCCCGCCGTCTACGAGATCCCGCTGGCCGCCTATCTGTCCATCGGCATGCTGCTGGTGGGCGGCATCACCGCCCTGCCCTGGCTGATCGGCCTGCTGCTGGACCGGCTCGCGCCGCTGCTCTCGCACCAGGCGCTGCCGCTGCTGGCGGTGGAGCGCGCGCGGCGCGTGCGCGAGAGCGCGGCCGTGGCCGTGAGCGGCGTCGTGGCCTCGCTCAGTCTGGCGGTTGCGCTGACCGTGATGGTGGCGAGCTTTCGCGACTCCATGCTACAGTGGCTCGATCAGGTGCTGCCGGCCGACGTCTACGTGCGCAGCGCGCGCAACCTCGGCGCCAGCGACACCGTCTACTTCAGCCCGGACTTTGTGCAGGCCACGACCCATGTGGCGGGCGTGCAGCGCGTGCAGCCGCTGCGCCAGCTCTCGCTGCTGCTGGAACCGGCACGCCCGGCGGTGGCGCTGATCGCGCGCGACCTGAGCGACCCCGCGCGCAAGCTGCCGCTCGTGGGCGAGCCGCTGCCGGTTCCACCGGGACAGATCGGCATCTTCGTAAGCGAAGCGGTGCTGGACCTGCACGGTGCGCGCGCCGGCCAGGTATTCACACCGCTCGGAGCCGCCTTCAAGGCACTGGCTTCGTCGCCGACCGGTTCACCCGTTTTCTTTGTTGCCGGCGTCTGGCGCGATTACGCGCACCAGAGCGGCGCCATCGCCATCGACAAGCAGGCCTTCGAGGCGCTCAGCGGCGACCGCCGTGCCAACGACCTCGCGCTGTGGCTCGATGCGCAGGCCGACACCGAGCGCGTGCAACAGGCGCTGCGGACACTGGCCGACGGCTTCGGCGCGGGCAGCGGCGCCTTGCTCGAGTTCGGCACCTCGCGCCAGATCCGCGCGACCTCGATGCGCATCTTCGACCGCAGCTTTGCCGTGACCTACTGGCTGCAGGCGATCGCCATCGGCATCGGCCTGTTCGGCGTGGCCGCGAGCTTCAGCGCGCAGGTACTGGCGCGGCGCAAGGAGTTCGGCCTGCTGGTGCACCTGGGCCTAACACGACGCCAGATCCTGACCGTGGTCGCGCTCGAAGGCGCGGCCTGGACCACGCTGGGCGCCATCACCGGACTCGGCCTGGGCCTGCTGGTGGCACTGGTGCTGGTGGATGTGGTGAACCCGCAGAGTTTTCACTGGACCATGGACCTGCTGCTGCCCTGGAGCCGGCTGGCCGCGCTGTGCCTGGCCGTGGTTGCCGCAGGCACCATCACCGCCTGGCTCGCCGGCCGCGCGGCCGCTGGCAAGGATGCGGTACTGGCGGTGAAGGAAGACTGGTAATGCGGCTTGCAGTCCGGGCCAGGAATGGTTTGCCGGAATGCGGGGTGGACGCTCACTTGAGACACAAACCGGCCACTCTTTGAAATCAGGTGACGGGCAACTAAGTGCCCCAAGCCGACGGCCACTATCTTGAGCACCGGCCATTCATTGCGGCGACCGTGGAGGTCAAAGCAGTCATGCAGATTACCGGTTCACTTCCCTTGACCTATACTTTTGGCGTATGGGGACTAATGTTGCAGGGAGTTCCGCCCTCTGCGAGAACGTCCAAGCACATTGATCAAGACAAAAGACCCAAACTTCACTTTGAGTTTTGCCACGCCTGACGACGCGGGGCTGGTGCTCGACTTCATGCGCAAGCTCGGCGGTTATCAGAAGATGGCTGACAAGATCGTGGCCACAGAAGACGGACTGCGCAGTCTTCTTGCAGCCAACAAAGGTGAAGCGGTTTTTGGCAACTACAAAGGTGAGGCAGTAGCCTTTGCCTATTTCTGCCAGACCTCATCGGCCTTTATCGGGCAATCCGGTATGTACATTGACGGTATCTTTGTCGACGAGTCCATGCGCTTCAAGGGTCTGGGGAAGATCATGATGGCCTATCTGTCCAAGCTCGCCGTGGCGCGCGGCTGCAAACGGCTCGAATGGTCCTGTCTGGACTGGAACCAACCCACCATTGCGTTCTACAAAAGTTTGGGCGCTTATGGCGTGGACGGCATGACGATTTACCGCTTTGCAGCGGACACGTTGCTGGCCAACGCAGCCCTCTTTTGAGACTGTCTCGAGTCTGTCCATCTATTCCATGGACCCGGAAGAGAATCTGGTTGAGGTGTACCTCGAAACATGATGGCAGCTAATGGTCCGGCAGCCGGCAATAGGTTGCTCGCGAACTGAACGTTTTCGCCTAAGACTCGTTTCCGCTAGGCCGGCAGTGCCGCGCATCGCTGGGCCTGTGTGGCAGCATGGCGCGCATCGTCCTTGAACTCCAGGTTCAGGTGCGAATGCGCGGCCAGGCTCTTGAATTTCCTGTCTGCTTCTTGCGCCCATTGGCATTGCACGGCGTCTTTGCGCAAGCTATTGGGCGCGCCCAAGACAGAGGCCTGCGACCGCACGTAGGCGTTGTCGCCCTGTGTTTCGGTATTGGTCTTGTCAACGCTCAGCAGTTCGTCCATGCGCAAGACCGCGTGGCGTGCCTGTGTCAATGCCTCTTCGTAGGAGCCCATTTGCTGCAAGGCTCTGGCGCGCAGCAATTGTCCGAGCCCCAGGCCTTGAAGGTCATTGTGTCTGTCGGAATTTTTGGCCTTGACCATCCGTGTGTGGATTTGTTCCAGGCTTGTGTTGATGACGCGCAGTGCATCCTGTGGTTTGTGCAGCAGCAACAGGCTGCCAGCGAGGCAACGCTCGACACCGTCTTTGTACCTGGCAAGCTCGGGGTCTTCCCCATCCGATGTGGTGAAGACGCGGTAGGCCGCATCTGCCTCATTGCATAGTTGCAGCGCAAGTTTCCCATCGCCCAGCACAATCAGCGCTTCTCCCAAGGTCCATTCCAGGGTTACGAAATCGCGGCGCGCGCGGTCGTCCTGGGGATCGCTGCGCACTTGCTGGCGTGCGGCGCCCACGCCCTGGGTCAGGGCTTTGATACCCGCCTCGGGCTGACCAGCATGGATCAGGTTGTAGCCGAGCAGTGAGCGCGCGATGGAAGTGAATCGGCTCACCTCCTGGTTCTTGGGTTCGCGTGCAAACAAGGCTGACATGACGTCGAAGTTTTGCTGCGCTACGGCAATGCCTTCCTCCAGTTGCCCGGCAATCATGGCCAATCGCGCCAGCCTGTGCATCGCGCTGCTCAACACCAGGGTGTTGGTGTCTGCCTCTTGCGGGGTGGTTGGCAGTTTTTCAGCGCATTGGACGCCCTCGCGCGCACTTGCCAGTGCGTCATCCAACCGCCCGAGATGTGGCGCCCCACCCGCGTCGTAAAGCGCGTCAACCACTTCAAACAGCAACAGGCAAGCCAAGCGCCGCACTTTGGGTTCCGTGTATCCCATGGCAATGGCTTTTTGCACCTGTGCAGCACCCAATCTGGCGCCTTCCAAACCCTTGGCAACGTCGCCGTGGCTGTGCAGCACCATGGACTGGCTGCGGTGTACACCGGCGGCCTTGAACCACCACTGGGGATCCGTACGTTGCACCTCGGGAACCCGGTCCAGCAAGGCTAGCGCCTGAGCGTAGCGGCGCAGTGCGCTGTCTTGCTGGCCCAGGTTGTCGGTGCCAGTGTTGCCTTCAATATCGGCCATGCGCCGGAGTGCGTCCACCATGTCCAGCGTGTCGGCCAAATTCAAATCCGTGGCGTTCATGCGTCGGGTGAGGTATTCGCTCGCCGCCTTCACGAGAGCCGCACGGCCGGGTGTAATGCCGCTGGAGATGGCGTCGTTCACGTCAACAATCATGGTGCGGGCCAAGGCGCGCACATCGTCCAGGTGGTGCTGTGCGGCCTGGCGCTCGCGTTCGGCCACGTTGGCCTGCCATAGCGCCACGCCCGTGAGCGCGCACAAGGATGCCACCCCCAGTGCACTAAGACCCGCACTCCAGCGGTGGCGCTTCAGAAATTTGCCTGCCACATACAGCAGTGTGGGCGCGCGTGCACTGACCGGGTGACCGGTGAGCACGTTGCGCACATCCTGGGCCAGCGCTTCCACACTGGCGTAGCGGCGTTCTGCTGGCTTTTCCAGCGCCTTGAGCATGATGTTGTCAAGGTCACCCTGCAGGCGCCTTCGGGTTTCCATCCATAGCGGGTCTACCACCTGCGCGGCGCTCAGGCTGCTGGGCCGCGATGGGGCCTCTTCCAGCACGCTGCGCGCCGCTTCCGCGGGCGTGGTGGCATTGCGCCCGGTGGGCCGCAGTCCAGTGAGCAACTCGTACAGAAGTACGCCCAGGCTGTAGATGTCGGTGGCGGTGGTGACGGGTTCGCCCCGGATTTGCTCGGGGCTGGCGTAGTTGGTAGTGAAGACGCGTACAGCGCCCACAGTAGTGTTGCCGTATGCCAACCCGTCTTCCATCGGGTCCAGGGCTTTGGCGATGCCAAAGTCCAGCAGCTTCACATCGCCTTGCGGCGTGACCAGCACATTGCCGGGCTTGAGGTCGCGGTGCACCAGCAGGTTGCGGTGGGCGTAGGCAACTGCGTCGGCCAATTGCAAAAACAACTCCAGACGCTGTTCCACGCTAAGCCCCGTCACAGCCTCGTCGATGGGCTTGCCGTCGACCAACTCCATCACGAAAAACGGGACTCCATCGGAACTCAAACCGGCGTCGAGCAGGGTGGCGATGTGCGGGTGATTCAACCGTGCCAGCGCTTGGCGCTCCTGCGCGAAACGCTGGAGCACCGCCGCACTGTCCATACCGCGTTTGAGCAGTTTGATTGCCGCACGCCCCTCGAAACTGCCATCAGCCCGGTGCGCCTCGAACACATCGCCCATGCCACCGACACCCAGCGTGCGCACAACTCGCCAGGCCCCCAAGTGCATCCCCGTGCGGTCCACCACTGCCAGCAAGTCCATCGCCGCTGGCTGACTCAAAAAGCTACTGCCCGGGCCGGTCTGATCGGGCTCGTGGGCAAGCAGGGAGAGCACTTCTGCGCGCACCGCATCGGGAGCAGCAGCATGGGCAACAAATGTAGCCCGGTCTTGTGCGGCAAGACCGCACGCCTGGTCGTACAACTGTTTGACCAACTGCCAGTCTGCGGGGGCGTGAGTGGGCGGTGTGTGCATGGTGACGACGACAGTGCGAAGTTCCGAATATGCCTTACTCTGCCAGTCCGCTAGCAAAATGCTTGGCCAAGTCCTCAAACGCCAGTGCAACTTTCGGTTTGATGGCGAGCCAATAGGCGTAAGTGTCTTTGCCGCCCGATGCCACCTTGAAATCGCCGGTGTTTTTGAGCGCGGCCGTATAGGCGGGAAACTCGGTGCTGGATTCCTTGTACTTGCCCCAGAGCGTTGCAACCAGGCTCAGCACACCAAAGTTGGTCTTGTCATTGACTATTTCCATATTGAGCTCCAGGGCCGACGACGCACCGGTGAGTTCGCGTGCCTTGGTGAAGGTTTCCGTATCCCGGTTCAGCCCGCCCAATCCGGTGTTGTCCCGGTATTTCAACCCCATAACGGCCGTGCGATAAATCCCGTAGTAATAGGATTTCTTGAATAGGCCGCCGCTTTGGGATTCCGAGGTCAGGGTGGTTTTGGGCTCCCCTTTGGAGTTTGCATAAAAAGGAGCGGCAACCACTGCCTGCGGTCCTTCCACGTCGAATCCGGCGGCTTTGAATTTCTCAAGAAGCAACTCGACCGCCTCCTGTGCCATCTTCTCGGCCTCTTCCTGTTTGAGGTGCTCTTCAATTGGCTCCCTTGAGGCAAAGTCACCGCGCACTCCAGCAAAGTTGGCAGCCAAAGCCATGGCACCGCCAAGCAGCTTTTTGTCCATGTTGCCCTCGCCCGAGAGCAGTGACAAACGCTCCAGGCTCACGCCCACCCGCACATTGGCGCCGGCAAGAACAATCTTCTTCCCGGCGGTGGTGTTTAGGCTCTTCAATTCCGCGACCGTGTTCCAGTCAGGCGTTTGCGCATGGGTCAATGCGCAGCATGCAGATGCTGCCGCGAACAGTGCGCGGGCGACATGGCGGCGACGGGTGTGGGTGCTTGTCATCTCGAATTCTCCGGTGGATTGCCAGTCGGTTGGTGGTGCGTGAAGCGGCAGCGGGCAGGTCATAGCAAACCTGTGGCTCATGGCATCGAGAAGCCAATTCCGTTGGTCGTGGCGGGGTCGTTGAAGCCCAACAAACTGGTACCATCGCTGAATTTTTCATAGTGACCATGGGCGACTCCTGCGCCGGCCACATCAGCATCGTATTGGCCCACTGAGAAGAAGGTCTTGTCGACATACGTCAGGGTGTACGTCCCTACAGTGATGGTGCAGTTGCCGTTGACCGTGACCGGGTAGGTTGCACCGTTAACAAAGCCCAGGACCGTGGGACGCCCCGACGGTGTTGCGTCATAGGTTCCAGCCACTCCGGCATACGTCTTGGCATTTGCCGCAAAGAATGCAGCCACATCACCTGTGCAACCTGCAGGGCCGCCAGTCGTTCCCGTTCCGGCACTGCTAACAGGCAGCACTGTGCTCAGGTCAGCCGACGTTTTGACCGCCGCGACCAGGTCGGCATACGACTTTCCCGCCGCCAGCAATGCGAGGGCAATATTGTCAAGCAGCTTGTCATTTGCGTCGCCCACCACAAATGACAGGTTCATCAAGTCCGCAGGTAGTGTCCCCTGCGCAGCCGCTGACAATTGCGTCTGCAAATAGGCAATCGCAGCTGACAAGCCTGTCGCGATGGCCGCCGCCTCGGTCGCATCAAAGCTGGAGTAGGCCACCGCCGGGCTAGCGGCAAGGGCTTTGGTCAGTGCCAGGTCGGTCAGAGGCGTGAGGTTGACATTGCCCGATGAGCTGGCAAAGCTGTACAACTCTAGCGGCGTTACACCAGCCTTGGTCACTTGAAGCATGCAAGGCAGAGTCTGACCCGCATTGAAGATCAAGGTGAAGCTGCCATTTGCGGCGGTTGTAGTCGTCGCCGTACCGTCGGAGCATTTTGCATTCACGGTACCTGCAGAAATGGCCGCGCCTCTGGCCGCTGTGCCGGTGAGCGTAAATGGGGTCGTGATCGTTGCGGTGGATTCGGTGCCGCCGCCGCAGCCAACAAGTGCCAGACACAGTAGGCCGGGAAATACAAGGTTATTCATGGAGATCCTTCGATGGTGGACTGAATGACAAAGGCTTACGGCGCATTTGCCTGGCAAATGGCTCATTTCCAAAAAAAAAGATCACTGCCTCCGGCAAATTCATGGCAGTGCCGACCTTGCGTGCTAAGGTGACAGCATGTTGGACAAGCAACTCGATATCACGGGGTGGCTCAATGGGCTGGATCAAGCAGACCGTCAGGGCGAATCCAATACGGAAAATCAGCTCTTTGCTTGGTTGTACGAAGACCTGCACCGCGTTGCACGTAATCACATGTACAAGGAACACCCCGGCCATACGCTGAGTGCCACCGCGCTGACCCACGAGGCTTGGTTTCGCATGAGCGAGCAGACCCGCACACATTGGGCGAGCCGGTCCCACTTCCTGGCGGTGTCTTCAACGGTGATGCGGCGCATTCTCGTGCACCATGCGGTGGCCAAGCGGACCGGGAAACGCGATGTTGATCTGGTCTCCATGACGCTAGCAATGGATCAAGTCTCGGGCGCGATGGCGCCCGATTTGGTCGCCGTGCACGAAGCCTTGTTGGCGTTTGAAGCCATCGACCCGCGCGCAGCGCGGGTGGTGGAACTGCGGTTTTTCGGCGGCATGGAGAACACCGAAATCGCCGAGGCTCTGGGTATCTCCCTAGCCACGGTCAAGCGCGAGTGGAGTCTGGCTCGGGCCTGGCTGCTGCGTGAACTTCAAGATACCTGAAAACCATGTGAGCCGCTTTGAGCGGCGCGCGGTCACCGAACTGGGCGGCTCCGGCGCGCCGACCGAATGGGCGGCTGGTGCCGGGCTTGGCGTCCTGCTGGGCTTGCTGACCCTTGCGCCGCTGTGTGCCTTGGGCGCCTACCGCGTCGAGGGCATGGGCGATGGTTTCCGGCTCCTCACGCATATCCCTGAAATGCTGCTGGTCTCGGTGCTGGAGGAGTTGTTGATCCGCGCCGTGATGTTCCGAATTGCCGAGCAGGCCTGGGGCAGCCGGCGTGCGCTCGTGTTTTCAACCGTGCTCTTCGTGGCCGCCCACCTGCCCGGCGAGATCAGCCTGATGGGTGTGCTGGTGACGGCGGCGGCCTCACTCGCCTTCACCGCGGCGTATCAGCTCAGCCGGCGCTTGTGGTTGCCCATGAGCATGCACTTTGAATGGAATTATCTGTTCTCGGCCGTGTTCTCGGTTCCGGTTTCCGGTCACGAGTCCAACGGCTGGCTGCGCGGCTCGTTGAGCGGAGCCGAGTGGCTCAGCGGCGCGGCTTACGGCGTCGAGGCCTCGGCCATGGCGCTGGTGGTGTGGGTGATGGCAGGCGCCCTATTGCTGCGCCGTGTTCACAGTCGCGGCGGATTCATACCGCGTCTGCAGCGATCCACCTAGAAGTCGTCCGTTGTCAATGGCCCGTGGCCTTCTGCTGCTTTGGCGGCGCAAGACGCACGGGAAAATATCGCCTTGGGCACGCTCGTCGGCCACAGCGTGCGCAGCCCGCCGTGCACTTGGCGCCCTGCCGCCAGCGCGTCGCCAGGACGGTCCGGATTGACACAAGCCAAAAGAAAGCCGGGCCATCTCAATGGCCCGGCTGCACGTCGCTGACGGTTGTCCGTCAGTTACCCGTCACCTGTCATCTTCGGGGTCGGTCCCCTGGGCTTCAAACCAGAGCGCGTTGACCACCGCCAGCAGCACCGCCATCGCGATGCCCAAAGTCCATGTGAAGTACCACATATTGAGTTCCTTGAGTTGGTGTTCAGTAAAGTGCTTTGCCGTTCGATTGCACTTGCGCCAGGGTCACCTTGCCGCGCATCACGCGATAGGCCCAAGTGGTGTAGCTCAGCACGATCGGCGTCATGACCAGCGCGACGTAGAACATGATGTTGAGCGTGCGCTGGCTCGACACGCAGTCCCATACCGTCAGGCTGTGGCCCGGGTTGGAACTCGAGGGCAGGACAAACGGGAAGATGGAAGCGCCCGCGGTCAGGATGACGCCGGCGCAGGCCAGGCCGCTGCCGATGAAGGCGATGCCCGGCTTGCGCAGGAAGGCTGCCAGCAGGCCCAGCACGATGCCGGCATAGGCCAGCGCGGTGAACGCCCAGATCAGCGGAAACTGGTGGTAGTTGTTCATCCACGCACCGGCCTGCATGACCACGGTCTTGCCCACCGGCGAGACCCCTTCACCCGGCACCACGGCCGATGTGATCAGGTAGCCCTGCATGCTGGCCACCATCACGCCGCCGAGCGAGAACACGAGCAGCAAGACCAGGCCGAAGGTCAGGGCCGACGCTCTGGCGCGCCCGGCAATCTCAGCCTCGGTGCGCAGTTGCAGGTAGTTCGCCCCATGGAACAGCAGCAGCGACAGGCTCGCCACGCCGCACAGAAGCGCAAACGGCGTGAACAGGGCCCAGAAGCTGCCGGTGTAGACCGGCATCATGCTGTCTTCGAAGTGGAACGGCACGCCTGTGATGACGTTGCCGATGGCCACGCCAAACACCAGGGCCGGCACGGCGCCGCCGACGAACAGGCCCCAGTCCCAGACCGAGCGCCAGCGCGCATCAGCGACCTTGCTGCGGTACTCAAAACCGACCGGCCGGAAGAACAACGCCCACAGCACGGCCATCAGGGCAAAGTAGAAGCCCGAAAAGGCCGTCGCGTAGACCAGCGGCCAGGCCGCGAAGATGGCGCCGCCTGCGGTAATGAACCAGACCTGGTTGCCTTCCCAGTGCGGACCAACCGTGTTGAGGATGACGCGGCGCTCGTCGTCGGTCCGCCCGAGGAACGGCAGCAGGGCGCCGACGCCCATGTCGTGGCCGTCCATGATGGCAAAGCCGATGAGCAGAACGCACACCAGCACCCACCAGACCAATTTGAGGATTGTGTAGTCCAGCATGTCAGATCTCCTTGGATGATTGAGCGGCGGCGTAAACCGGCGCGGCCGATCCGCCGGAACCCGTGGACTGCTCGAGCGCGTATTTGCCGGTGCCCAGGCTTGACGGGCCGAGCCGCGCGTACTTGAACATCAGGTAGAGCTCGGCCACCAGCAGCAAGGTGTAGAACAGCAGGAAGCCGGCCAGCGAAAACACCACATCACCGCTGGTCAGGACCGAGGTCGAAAGATGGGTGGGCAGCATGCCCTGCACGGTCCAGGGCTGGCGGCCGTATTCGGCCACGAACCATCCCATTTCACAAGCGACCCACGGCAGCGGAATGCTCCACATCGCCCACTTCAGCAGCCAGGGCCGGATCTCGATGCGGTTGCGCACGGACGACCAGAATGCCACGATCATCAGCGCCAGCATCGCGAAAGAGATTCCGACCATGACGCGGAAGGTCCAGAACATCGGCGCGACGCGCGGAATCGTGTCGTTGACGGCCTGCGCCTTCATCTCGGGCGTGGCTTGCGCGACATCGGCGACATATTTCTTCAGCAGCAGGCCATGGCCCAGCTCGGTCTTGACCGCATTGAAGCGCGCGAGCTTCTCGGCGTTCTTGGGGTCGGCGCGCAGCGCTTCCAGTGCCTTGACGGCCAGAATGCCGCGCTCGATGCGCTCGGCCGTGGTCTTCTTGAGCTCTTCGATGCCCGGCATGGTCTTGTCCGTGCTGCGCGTGCCGATCAAGCCCGCCACATAGGGAATGTGGATTGCAGCGTGGGTGGTGCCGGTGGCTTCGTCCGGAAAGCCGAACAGCGTCAGCCCGGCCGGTGCCGGCTCGGTTTTCCACATCGCTTCCATCGCCGCCATCTTGGCCTGCTGCGTCTCTGCCGCGGTGTAGCCCGACTCGTCGCCCAGCACGATCACCGACAGGGCCGAAGCCAGGCCGAAGGCCGCCGCAATGCGAAATGAGCGCAGGGCAAAGCCGCGGTCGCGCGACTTGAGCAGATACCAGCTGCTGATGCCGAGCATGAAGATCGATGCCGTGATATAGCCCGCGCCCACGGTGTGAACGAACTTGGCCTGCGCCACCGGATTGAACACGACGCCATAGAAGTTGGTGAGCTCCATGCGCATGGTCACGGGGTTGAAATCCGAACCGACGGGGTTTTGCATCCAGCCGTTGGCAATCAGGATCAGCACCGCCGACAGGTTGGAGCCGATCGCCACCAGGTAGGTCACCGACAGGTGGCCGACCTTGCTCAGGCGATCCCAGCCGAAGAAGAACAGGCCGACAAAGGTGGATTCGAGAAAGAACGCCAGCAGCCCTTCGATGGCCAGCGGCGCGCCGAAAATATCGCCGACATAGTGCGAGTAATAGGCCCAGTTGGTGCCGAACTGGAACTCCATCGTCAGGCCGGTGGTCACGCCCAGGGCGAAGTTGATGCCGAACAGCTTGCCCCAGAACTTGGTCATGTCGCGGTAGATGGTCTTGCCGGTCAGGACATAGACGGACTCCATGATGGCCAGCAGGAAGGAGAGCCCCAGCGTCAGGGGCACAAAGAGAAAGTGATAAAGGGCGGTTGCCGCAAACTGCAGTCGCGACAGATCCACCACGGATTCAGAAATCATGGCTTATCCTTTTTGACGGTTTCATTTGAGGGGAAATCTTGCGAGGCAATGCGATCCGCCACACCTTGCGCGATCACCTGCTCGGGCAGGCGCTGCGGGAAGAATGCGGCCTTGATCACAAGAAGCAAAACCAGCTTCAGCGCAAGCGCGCAGAGCAGTTCGCCCCGCAACTTTGGCTGCCAGTGCTTGGGGCGGCTGTCAGGCGCGATCTGATGTTGATTGGTCATCATGAACCTCGGAAATGAAACAAGAATGAGCAGCGTTGCGGGAAGTGAATATCCGCGCCGGCTGGCTCGCGAACCTTGACCGCTGCCTGGCCGGCGAGGCGCGTGCGGCGGGCGTCAGCCAGAAGGACTTCACAGCCACGTGGCCCGGGGGCCAATGAAAGCGATGCAAATCAGTCTGATTTGTCGGCAACTGTCTTCCCGTCATGCAACAGACCCCGCTTGGCGCAGCACCGGCTCGGCCGGTTGGGCTGCTTGGCTGTTTATCCCTGATTCCTGCAAGTCATCGGAGCATCGCCGAAAGACCTGGAACGACTAAAATGTACACCGCATGTCCAGGACAACATTCATAAATGGCACCAGTTCTTGACCAGACGCAAGACTGTGCAACTAATCCATCATTCCAAGGCCATGAAACAGACTGAGATTGAGCATGCGACCGGCTTGTCACGCGAAGTGCTGCGCAAGTGGGAGCTGCGCTACCAGTTTCCCCGGCCCAGGCGCGGCGCGCGCGGGCAGCGCCTCTACGATGCCAAGGACCTGCCCAAGCTGCAACTGCTCAGGCGCCTGACCGCTCTGGGCCTGCTGCCGGGCAAGCTGATGCCCCTGTCGCTGACCGAGCTGCAGTCCCTGCTGGACAGCACGTGCGACGCATCCGATCCGCGCGCGCTCGACGATGCGGTTCAGCAATTGCTGGCCTGCCTGGCGCCAGACAGTGTGCCAGGTGCGGTGCGGGACTACCTGGCCGGCCTGATCGACTCGGAAGGTCTGGCTCAGTTTGTCGAGCTGCGCCTGCCGCTTTTCAACCAGGCCGTGGGCGATGCCTGGGCTGCCGGACGCCTTGGCGTCCACGCGGAACACCATTACAGCCATGCGGTACAGTGGGTTGTGCAGAGCCGCCTGCCCGGGCGCCAGCCGACGAATTTTCAGCAGCGCATCCTGTTGACGACGCCACCGGGCGAACTCCATGGTCTGGGGCTACTGGCGGTGCACGCCGCGCTGACCTTGCAGGGCGCCGACTGCTTCAACATGGGTACGCAGACGCCGGCGTCGGATGTGGTGCAGGCGGTGAAGGATTGGGACATCACCCTGCTGGCGATTTCAGCCAGCGTTGCGGTGCGGCCCGAACTGGCGCGATCCTATGTGATGGCGCTGCGTCGCGCCTTGCCCCGACGCTGCAGGATCTGGGTCGGCGGCCGGGGATTTTTGTCGCTGAAAGCCTCGCCCGTGGCGGGTGTCAAGGTATTTCAGACCACAGCGCAGGCCGTGCACGCCTGGAAAAAAATGACAATCGGGTCATGACAAGCCTGGCTTCACCGCAAAACCCCGGCATTGCAGCCGCGCTCATGGCAGCGGTCCTGTTCGGAGGCGCAACACCACTGGCCAAGCTGCTGCTCGCCGGCATCGACCCCTGGCTGCTGGCGGCGCTGTTCTACCTCGGCTCGGGCCTGGGCCTACTGCTGTGGCGGCGCCTGCGGCGCACGCCGGTTGCGGCACTGGCGAGCGGCGACTGGCCCTGGCTGGCCGGCGCCATCGCATCGGGCGGCGTGCTCGCGCCGGTGCTGCTGATGGTCGGATTGCGCCACATGCCGGCCTCGGGTGCGTCCCTGCTGCTCAACGCCGAGACTGTCTTCACGGTGCTGATCGCCTGGGCTGTCTTTCGCGAAAACATGGCGTGGCGCATCGCGCTGGGCTTGCTGGCCATCGTCGGCGGCGCGCTGCTGCTGGCGTGGCCGCAAGAGGCCGGTGTCGCCAGCATCGGCCCGACACTGGCCGTGCTCGGCGCCTGCCTGGCCTGGGGACTGGACAACAACCTGACGCGGCGCGTCTCACTGAACGATGCAAGCTGGATTGCTTCGGTCAAGGGCCTGGTGGCCGGCAGCGTCAATCTGGCCATTGCCCTGTACCTGGGTGCGCCATGGCCGGCACTGCCCTTCGTTCTGGGTGCGGGTGCGGTCGGCTTTGTCGCCTACGGTGTGAGCCTGACGCTTTATGTGGTGGGCTTGCGGCATCTGGGCACGGCGCGCGCCGGCGCCTACTTTTCCGTCGCGCCCTTCTTCGGCGCCGCGCTGGCGGTGCCCTTGCTGACCGAGCCGATCACGGCGCGCCTGCTGCTGGCCGCTGCGGCCATGGGTCTTGGCGTCTGGCTGCACCTGACCGAACGCCACCAGCACGCGCACACGCATGGGCTGGTGGAACACGAGCACCTGCACGTGCATGACGAACACCATCGGCACTTGCATGCCGATGGTGTTGTTACTGAAGGAGCGCACCGCCACCTGCACCGGCATGATCCGATCCAGCATAGCCATGCGCATTTCCCCGATGCGCACCACCGGCACCAGCACGGCGCCGGCGGCTGACTACGCGGCGGTCACTTGACGACCATCAGCGTGAACGGGAAGACATAGGCCTGCATCGTCACGTAGAGGCCGACCAGGCAGGCCAGCGCGATCGAGTGGAAGAACACGTAGCGCAGGATGTCGCCTTCGTGGTTGAACCAGCGCGTGGCGGTGGAGGCAACGACGATCGACTGCGCGTCGATCATCTTGCCCATCACGCCGCCTGAACTGTTGGCCGCGCCCATCAGGTTCGGTGACAGTCCGAGCTGTTCCGCGGCCACCTTCTGCATGCCGCCGAACAGCACGTTGGACGCGGTGTCGGAGCCCGTCATCGCGACGCCGATCCAGCCCATCAGGGTGCCGAAGAACGGATAGAAGGCGCCGGTATTGGCGAACGCCAGGCCGAGCGTGGTGTCGGTGCCGGAATAGCGCGTCAGGGTGCCCAGGCCCAGCATCAGGACGATGGTCATGAGCGAGTAGCGAACCAGCCAGAAAGTGCGGACAAAGGTGCGCGCGATCTCGGTCGGCTTGTATTTCATGATCAGCGCGCCGACGATGGCCGACAGCAGGATGCCGGTGCCGGTGGCCGACAGGATGCCCAGCACATAGACGGCGCCTTCCTTGGTCGGCTTGGACACCACCGGCGGCATCTTCTCGATCAGGTTGTGCAGGCCGCCCATCGGGAATGACGGCGCGTAGATGCCGTTGAGCCAGGTCTTCACCACCGGCAGGCCCCAGATGAACACGAACACCGACAGGATCACCCACGGGGTCCAGGCGCGCACGAGGTCGGCACGGCTGTGGCGCGTGATGGCGAGGGCCGGCTTGGCTTCGCCGCTGTCGGTCTCATGGCCGCGCAGCGAGGTCGAGGTCCAGACCTTCTTCGGCTGCCAGACACGCAGGAACAGCACGAGCGAGATCATCGACACGATGGCGGCGATGATGTCGACCAGTTCCGGGCCGATGAAGTTCGACACCAGGTATTGCGGGATGGCAAATGACAGACCCGTGACCAGGATCGCCGGCCAGATTTCCATCATCGCCTTGCGACCGGCAAAAGCCCAGATCAGCCAGAACGGCACCAGCAGCGAGAAGAACGGCAGTTGCCGGCCAATCATCGCGGTGACCTGCATCAGGTCGTAGCCGTGCACCTTGGCCAGCGTGATCACCGGCGTGCCCAGGGCGCCGAAGGCGACCGGCGCGGTATTGGCGATCAGGCTCAGGCCGGAGGCGGCCAGCGGCGAAAAGCCCAGGCCGATCAGGATGCCCGCCGTCACCGCCACCGGCGTGCCGAAGCCCGCCGCGCCTTCGAAGAAGGCGCCGAAACAGAAGGCGATCAGCAGCAGTTGCAAACGCCGGTCATCAGTGATGCCCGAGAGCGAGTCCTGCAGGATCTTGAAGCTGCCGTTCTGCTCGGCCAGCTGCTGCAGGAAGATGATGTTGAGCACGATCCAGCCGATCGGCAGCAGGCCGGTGAAGCCGCCGTACAGCGCCGCCGTCCCCGCCATGCCGGCGGGCATGCCATAGGCGAACACGGCCACCAGCACGGCCGCAGCCAAGCCCAGCGCCGCCGCGATATGCGCCTTGATGTGCATGAAGCCCAGCGCCACCAACATCACCACCACCGGCACCGCTGCCAGCGCGGTGGAAATCACCATGTTCCCGAATGGGTCGTAAACCTGTTGCCAAATCATCGGAGTCTCCTATGTAAAAGTTGAAAAATAAAACCTTGTTATTCCCTGACCTGTTTCTTCGTCATCGCGACCCCGTGCTTGTCATCCCGAACCTGATCCGGGGCCGCAATGACAAAACCTGCCCGTCATCCCGGACTTGATCCGGGATCCATTGCCACGCCTGCCCTGGATTGCGGGTCAAGCCCGCAATGACCAGGTGAAGTTGATGGCGCGCATGCAATTGCGACCATCCCGTCAGCACGTGACGGGAATACCCTCCCGGCTGCACTCCTCGAGCAGATACGCGATGGAGCGATACGAGCGCCCGGTCTCGGCGGTGAGGCCGATCTCGCAGGTTCGGTTGCTGGAAACGCCTTCGCAGCAGTTGGAGGGCAGCGCCGCGTGAACCTTGCGCAACGCGTGGACGTTGAGCTCGGGCACGACAAAGCCGCGGTCGCCGCCGAAGCCGCAACAGGTCACGCCCGTGGGCTCGACCACGTCCTCGACGCAGGCCTGCAGCAGGCGGCGCAGCTTGGCGTCAGAGCCGGTGCGGCGCACGCTGCAGTTGATGTGCAGCGCAACAGGTCCCAGCTGGCGCGCCAGGCGCAACCTCGGCAGTAAGGCGTCATGCGCGAACTCGTGAAAGTCGTACAAAGCCAGGCGACCAGCGAGCACTTTTTGCATGCGCACGGAGCAGGTGCTGGCGTCCATGATGACGGGGTAGTAGCCGCCTTGGCCATCATCGGCGGCCTTGAGCAGGGCCTGCGTGACGGCATCGGCCATGGCGTCGGCTTCCTGCGCCATGCCCTTGCTCGCCATCATCTGGCCGCAGCAGAGCTGGTCGAAACCATCGGGCAGACGCGGCGCGTAGCCGGCGCGCTGCAGCAGCGTCATGATGACCTGTGGCAGCGCCGGTTCGGCGGCGTTGTTAGCGCCGAAGATGCGGCCACCGCAGGCGGGGAAATAGATCACCGGATCTCCGCTGCCGCGATGCGGTGCGGGCAGCTTGCCCACTTGCGGCATGCCGCGTTTCCAGGCGCCGCCGCTCAGGCGCACAACCAGACTTTCGCCAAGCACACTGGCGGCCACATGGCCAACGCGCAGGCCGGTGCGCGACAGCGCCGCCACCGCGCCGAAATTCTCTCCACTCCACTGCGCCAGCTTGTGTGCAACCGGGCCCTTGCCACGGCCGCGCAGCAGGCGTGTGAGCTCGCCGGTGTCGATGCCGACCGGGCACGCGGTGGAGCACAGGCCGCAGCCGGCGCAGGTATCGAGGCCGAAGTAGGCGAAGTCGGCCTCCATGTCGGCCGTGCTCTCGCCCGCAGCCGTGCGTCGCGACAATTCACGCCAGCTCACGATGCGATGGCGCGGCGACAGCGTGAGCCGGTGCGAGGGGCACAGCGGCTCGCAAAAGCCGCATTCGATGCAGCGGTCGACGATGGCTTCGGCGGCCGGCATCGGCTTGAGGTTCTTGAGGTGCGCTTCTTTGTCGTCATTGAGGATGACGCCCGGGTTGAGCAGATGGCCCGGATCGAGCAAGTGCTTGATGCGCCGCATCAAGGCCGTGGCCTGCGCGCCCCACTCCATCTCGACAAACGGCGCCATGTTGCGCCCGGTGCCGTGCTCGGCCTTGAGCGAACCGTCGTATTTGTCGACCACCAGCGCGCAGATGTCGTCCATGAAACGGGCGTAGCGCGCCACTTCCGCGTCATCGGAAAAATCCTGCGTGAAGACGAAGTGCAGATTGCCTTCGAGCGCGTGGCCGAAGATGATGCCCTCGGCATAGCCGTGCCGGCGCAGCAGCGCCTGCAGGTCGAGCGTGGCGCTGGCCAGCGACTCGACCGGGAACGCCACGTCCTCGATGATGACCGTGGTGCCGGCGCGGCGCATGGCGCCAACCGACGGGAAGGTGCCCTTGCGCACTTTCCAGTACAGGTCGCAGGTCGCTGGGTCGGTGGAGAACGCTGCCGCCTCGATCGTGGCGATGCCCTCGATCGCACCCAGTGCCGCATCGATGCGCAGTTGCAGCGCTGCGGGCGTCTGCGCGCGCACCTCGATCAGCAGCGCGGCCGCGTCGTCGCCCAGCGTTGCCATCAGCGCCGGCATGGCGGGCTTGCCCTGCACCGAGCGCAGGGCCGGCCGGTCCAGCAATTCGACGGCGGAGACCGGCTCGCGCTTGAGGCGGATCACCGCCTGGCACGCGCTCTCGATCGTCGGGAAGAACACCAGCGCGCTGGCCTTGAACGGGTCTTCGATCACCGTGTTGTAGGTGATGCTGGAGATGAAACCGAGCGTGCCTTCGGAGCCGATCATCAGGTGCGCGAGGATGTCGATCGGGTCTTCGAAATCGACCAGCGCATTGAGGCTGTAGCCCGTCGTGTTCTTGATCTTGTACTTGTGGCGGATGCGCGTCGCCAGCGCGGCATCGGCGCGCGTGGCGGCGCCGAGCTGCGCCAGTTCGGCCAGCAGGCCGCCATGCGTCTGGCGAAAGCGCGCGACGCTGCCGGCGTCTTCGGTATCGAGCACGGCGCCGTCGGCCAGCAGCACGCGCATGCCGGCGAGCGTGCGGTAGCTGTTCTGCGACGTGCCGCAGCACATGCCCGATGCGTTGTTGGCCGCGATGCCGCCGATCTTGCAGGCGTTGATGGAGGCCGGGTCGGGCCCGATCTTGCGACCGAAGGGCGCGAGCCGCTCGTTGACCTCGCCGCCGATGATGCCGGGGCCCAGGCGCACCGTGGCGGCTTCCAGACCGATCTCGCAAGTGGCAAAGCCTTCACCGATCAGGGCCAGCACACTGTCGCTGACTGCCTGGCCCGACAGGCTGGTGCCGGCGGCGCGAAAGGTCACGCTGCGGCCCTGCACGCCTGCGACCTTGAGCAGTGCCTGCACTTCCGCTTCCGACTCGACGACGGCGACCACTTCCGGCGTGAGCCGGTAGAAGCTCGCGTCCGTGCCGTAGGCGAGCCGGCGCAGCGGGTCGGTGACAAGCTGGCGCGCGGGAAGGATGCCTGCCAATGCGTCGATCAGGGCGCTCATGGTTTTCTGTCTTTCAACAGATCGCGCAGGCGTTTGGCCGCGGGCACCAGCGGCGTGCGGCTGCGCGTCCAGGCGCCCTGCTCGGTGGGTGACAGCGCGCGGCCGCGGCTCATGAACCAAGACGCCAGGCGGTACAGGCCGAGCCGGCCATAGACCTGGGCCCAGACGCTCCAGACGGCGGTGCCGGAAACGCTGCGCGCAGCGCCGCTGCCGCGCAGATTGGATTCTTCGGTGTCGGGGCGCGCCTGCGCCTCGTTGCGCAGGCGAACCAGGATGTCGGGGATCGGAATGCGCACCGGGCAGACCTCGCCGCAGGCGCCGCACAGGGTCGAGGCGAAGGCCAGCGGATAGGTGCTCTCCAGCCCGAGCAGATGCGGCGAAATGATGGCGCCGATCGGACCCGGGTAGGTCGTGCCATAGGCGTGGCCGCCGATGCGCGCGTAGACCGGGCAGTGGTTCATGCAGGCGCCGCAGCGGATGCACTGCAGCGTGGCGCGCAACTCTTCGTCGGCATAGGCCTGCGTCCGTCCGTTGTCGAGCAGGATCAGGTGCACTTCTTCGGGGCCGTCCTTCTCGCCGGGTTTGCGCGGACCGCTGATCAGGTTGAAGTAGGTGGTCACCGCCTGGCCGGTTGCCGAGCGCGACAGCAGGCTGTAGAGCGGCGGCACGTGTTCCAGCTTTTCCACCACCTTCTCGATGCCGGTGATGGCGATGTGCACGCGCGGCACCGTGGTGCACATGCGGCCGTTGCCCTCGTTCTCGACCAGGCACAGCGTGCCGGTCTCGACGACGGCGAAGTTCACGCCCGATAGGCCGATGTCGGCCTCGGCGAACTTGTGGCGCAGCACCCGGCGGCCGATCTGGATCAGCGCATCGACGTCTTCGGTGTAGGCTACGCCCGGCAGTTCCTTGGCGAACAGCCTAGCGATGTCCTGCTTGGTCTTGTGGATCGCCGGCATGATGATGTGCGACGGCTTCTCGCCGGCGAGCTGCACGATGTACTCGCCCATGTCGGACTCGATGGCCTCGATGCCGGCGGCCTGCATCGCGTGGTTGAACTCGACCTCCTCGCTCACCATCGACTTGCCCTTGATGACACTCCTGGCCTTGACGCGCTGCGCAATCGCCAGCGCAATCGCATTGGCCTCGTCGGGCGTCTGCGCCCAATGCACCTGGATGCCATTGGCGGTCAGCTTCGCCTCAAGCTGCTCGAGCAGGCGCGGCAAATGCGCCAGGCTGTAGCGGCGGATGGCGGCGCCGAGATCGCGCAGGCCTTCGAGCTCCTCGCGGTCCGGAAACTGGGCGCGGCGCTTGGCCTGCAGGAAGTCCATGGCGCCGCGGAAATTCTTCTGCTGACCGGCGTCGTTCAGGACCGCGCGGCTGCGCGCCTTGAAGTCTTCCATCGGGTGGATCTTGATGACCGGGCTCATGATGCACCTCCCTGCGGGTGGCACAGCAGCACCACGAGTTCGCGCGGTCCGTGCGCGCCATAGGCCAGCGTCTGCTGGATGTCAGCGGTCTTGGACGGGCCGCAGACCAGCAATGCGTTGGTCGGCAAACTCGCGCTCCAGCCCTCGATGCGCATGGCCGAGTGCAGGTCGGCGTGGATGGTGCTCACGTCAAGCAGCACGAAATGCAGCGCGGGCACGAGCGACATCAAGCGCGGCTCGGACGCTTCGGGCCACAGGATCAGGCTGCCGGTCTCGGCAATGGCGCTGCGCGCCAGCGTGAGCGAGGCATCGACTTCGTCGAACAGGACGTCGCGCCAGGAATCGATCGACTCTGCGTAGTGCAGCAGTTGCAGGTTGGGCGCATGGCGTGCTTGCAGCAGCGCGCCATGCGGCGTGTCGCTGCCGAGCAGCAGATTGCGCAGGCCCTTGGCGGCGGCGATCTGCAGCAGCAGGTCCGGCCAGGCATCCGCCGTGGTGTCGTGGACTTCGGTCTTGACCGCTTCGAGCGCGCTGCGCAGGCGGCTGATGCGCTGCGCGTTGTCCTCGTTGCGCTGGCGGGCATCGTACCAGGCGGCCACATCGGGCAGCGCCGGCAGCGTGGCCGGTGGCGTGGCGCGCAGGCGCGCCAGGATGGCGTCGCGCGCGCTCATGACGCGTCTGCCGTGGTGCGGCGCCACAGAAAGCTCGCAATGTGCTCGCCGGGCAAGGTCGGCGCCGGGCGGCCGGCGAGTTCGTCCTGCTTGGCGGCGCGGCCCGTGATGTTGAGCAGGCAGCCGCAATCGGCGCTGACGACGCGCCCGGCGCCGGTGTCGCGGATGGCGGCCACCTTGTCGGTCACGATGGCCTCCGAGATGTCGGGGTAGCGCATGGCAAAGGTGCCGCCGAAGCCGCAGCATTCCTCGATGCGTGCCTGCTCCACCACCGTGACCTGCGCCAGGCTGTCGAGCAGGGCCACGCTGGTCTCGTGCGAACCCATTTCGCGCCGTGCGTGGCACGAGGTGTGCAGCGCGATCGTGCTGGGCGCGCCGAGATCGGGCTGGCTGAAATTGACCACGTGCACCAGGAATTCGGTCAGCTCGTAGACGCGCTCTGCCAGATCGACCGCCTGCTCGTGCAGCACCGGATCGTCGGCAAACAGCTTGGGGTAATGCTGGTGCATCATGCCGCCGCAGGAGCCCGACGGCACCACAACCGGCCAGGGCTGCGTGAACAGCTTGAGTTGCTGCAATGCGACGGCGCGCGCTTCGTCGGGGAAGCCGCTGCTGTGCGCGGGCTGGCCGCAGCAGGTCTGCTGCTCCAGGTAGTGGACGCGGATGCCTTCGCGTTCGAGCAGGCGCACGGTATCAAGACCCGCCTGCGGCTCGAACTGGTCGACCAGGCAGGTCGAAAACAGGTAGACGTCGGTCGGCTTGGATGGATAGCGCCGGTTGCCGGACATTGCAAAGCTCACGTTGTCTCTCCTCGGGTCGGTTGCGTCTATTTGGTAAATTGGTAATACCAGTTGTTCGGCAGTTTAAACACGGCGGTAACACCGGTAAATCGGGGTTTACCCGCGATTGCAGTGCAAAACAAACAAGAAAATGGACTATCATCCAAGTGGTATTACCAATTCAAAACACCATGTCCACGCTCCGCCCCGCTGCTACCCGATTGGCAGACACCATCGCCGCCGAACTTGAAAAACGCATGCTGGAAGGCTCGCTCAAGCCCGGCGACCGCTTGCCGGCCGAACGGACCCTGGCGCTCGATATGGGGGTCTCGCGCCCCTGCCTGCGCGAGGCGATGCAGAAGCTGGTTTCCAAAGGCTTGTTGACGACCCGTCATGGCGGCGGCACGCATGTGACGGACCGTCTGGAAGCGCACTTTGTCGATCCCTGGCAGGACATGCTCAAAGACCATCCCCTGCTGCACCGCGACCTGCTCGAGTTCCGCCAAATGCTCGAAAGCCAGGCCGCCGCGCTGGCCGCCGATCGCGCCACCGATGCCGATCTGGCCCGGCTCGACGCCGTGCACGCTGCGCTCGAAGCCAGCTACAGCGGCGATGATCTGGCCGTCTGCATCGACGCCGATGTGGCCTTTCACCAGGCGATTGCCGAGGCCGCGCACAACGTGCTGATCGGCCACCTGACGGCCAGCCTCATGCGCGTGATCCACGGCCACGTGGCGGGCAACCTGGAGCACCTGCATGCGCGGCCACAGCGCTGGAATCAGTTGCGCGCGCAGCATGAGGCGATCTGGCAGGCGATTCGTGAGCGCAACCCGGAAGAGGCTGCGCAGGCGGCACGTAGTCACGTGGAATTTGTGCGTCAGAACATCGACGACAGCGCGTTGGCCGAGCAGCGCCGACTGAGCGCCCTGCGCCGCCTGGGCGAAGGCGCCGACAGCGCGAGCGGCGCCTGAACTGCGCGGCCGCGAGGATTCGCATCCATCAACATTGCGCCCGCTGACCGACAGGACGATGTCGTAAAGTGATTGCCTGCGCCGGCAAAGCCGACGCGCATTTTCTTGAACCCTGGAGAGAGTTGACATGCAAATCGCCAAAGCCATCGAACTGCACGGCAAGCCCGTTGCGGGGGGCAAGTTCCCGCTGATCTGCACACCGCTGGTCGGTCGCACGCGCGCGCAGCTCCTGGACGAAGCGAGAGTCGTGCTGGCGAAGAAGCCCGACATCCTGGAGTGGCGCGTCGACTTCTTCGAAGGCATCGCCAACGCAAGCGATGTGATCGGCGTGGCCGGCGCGATCAGGGCGCTCGCCGGCGGCGTGCCGCTGCTGTTCACGCGGCGCTCGATCCGCGAGGGCGGCGAGAAGATCGCGCTGTCCGAGGAGCAGGTGATCGCGCTGTACAAGACTGTCTGCGAGAGCCGCCAGATCGACGTCATCGATTTCGAGATGAGCAATGACCCCACGCACATCGCCCAGGTGCGCGAGGCGGCCCGGGCCAACGATATCAAGCTCATCCTGTCGTTCCACAACTTCTCGTTCACGCCGGGGCTGGAGACGCTCGACCAGCGTTTTCTGCAGGCCGACCAGCTCGGCGCCGACATCGCCAAGGTCGCCGTCATGCCGCGCAGTCTGGAAGACGTTCTGACCTTGCTGTCGGCCACGCTGTCGGCCAGCCAGAAGCTGCGCATCCCGCTGATCAGCATGTCGATGGGACCCTATGGGTCGCTCACGCGCCTGTTCGGATGGACCTTCGGCTCGGCCCTGACCTTTGCCGTCGGCGCCAGCAGCTCGGCGCCGGGCCAGGTTCCGATCGACGACCTCAACACGGTGCTCGCGATCCTGCAAAAGTCGATGACCGCAGCGAAGTAGATCCCGTCGTTTGTGCCGGCCCGGCACCGGTCGCAGCCGGCCCCGCGGTCAAGTTGCAGGGGTCAGGCGCGCCTGCCAATCAACAGTATCAACTTGGGAGACGAGCCGGTTAGACAAATGATTACTTGCTAATCATTTAAAAGCCGGATTCGGGCCCGCGGTCAACGCGCTACCAATAGGACATGCCGGCGCCAAGGCCCTGCCTGACATGGCGCGCAACTTGCTATTACCAGCCCATCAGGCCCGAACGAGGCCTAGCTCTAGGAGACAACATGGGCGACATGAACGACATCTTCAGCCTCGGTCGCGAGGCTCTGCACGGCATCGAACAACGCCTGGGCATGTCCCGACGTGACTACCTGCAGTTCTGCGCCACGCTGGCCGTCACCATGGGTCTGCCCAAAGGGGCCGACGCCGCCGTTGCCAAGGCCATCGAATCGGCAAAGCGGCCCTCGGTGATCTGGCTGCACTTTCAGGAATGCACGGGCTGCACCGAATCACTGCTGCGGGCTGAACACCCCACGCTCGAGAAGCTGATACTCGACGTCATTTCTCTCGATTACCACGAGACCCTGATGGCGGCAGCCGGCCATCAGGCCGAGGCCGCGCGCAAGGATGCGATGAAGGCCAACAAAGGCAAGTACGTGCTGGTGATCGAAGGCGCGATTCCGATCAAGGAAAACGGCAACTACTGCAAGATCGGCGGCCACACCGCCATCGACCTGCTCAAGGAATGCGCTGCCGACGCCGCGGCCGTGATTGCCATCGGATCCTGCGCCTCCTGGGGCGGCATGCCATCGACCGGGCCCAATCCGTCCGGCGCCAGCAGCGTGGCCGAAGTGCTGGGCAAACCGGTGGTCACAATACCGGGCTGCCCGCCCAACCCCTACAACTTCCTGGCCACGGTCGTGCACTTCCTGACCTTCGGCAAGCTACCCGAGGTCGACAAGCTGGGGCGCCCCAAGTTCGCCTACTCGCGGCTGATCCACGAGAACTGCGAGCGCCGCGCGCACTTCGACGCCGGCCGCTTTGCCATGGAGTTCGGCGACGCGGGTCACCGTCAGGGCTACTGTCTCTACAAGCTCGGCTGCAAGGGCCCTGAAACCTACGCCAATTGCCCGACCCTCGGTTTTGGCGATGCCGGCGAGAACAACTGGCCGGTCGGTTGCGGCCACCCCTGCATCGGCTGCACCGAGAAAGGTGTGGGCTTCACAAAGCCGATTCATCAACTGGCCAAGATGGCCAACGTCGCGCCGCCGCTGCAATATGCGCGGATTGTCGAGGAGCAGGGCAAGGGCGCATCGTTTGCGTCGGCAGCAGCGCTCGCTGCGCTGGCCGGCGCGGCAGCCGGCGCTGCCGTCATGCTGACGCGCAACCTGGGTCTGTCGCACGCTGCGGAAGAAGCCGAACGCGCCAAGACGGCTCCGCAGCCGCAAGACAAGGCGCGGGGCTGATCATGGACTCTCGTCGCGATTTCCTCAAAGGGGTTCTCGCAAGCAGTGCCGCAGTGACCGCGGCCGCTGTTGCGCCACCCGCTTGCGCCCGGGAGACCCATGGTCGTCCGGCCGAGGCGCTCGGCCTGCTGTACGACGCCACCCTGTGCATCGGCTGCAAGGCCTGTGTTGCCGCCTGCAAGGAGGCGAACAACAATCCGCCCGAGTTTTCGACCGCCGATCACCTGTGGGACACGCCGCTCGATACCTCGGGCTACACCTTCAACCTGATCAAGATGTACCGCAACGGCACGATGGAGACGAAGGACACGGAAGTCAACGGCTACGCCTTCATGAAGACCTCGTGCATGCACTGCGCCGACCCGTCCTGCGTCTCGGCCTGCCCGGTCTCGGCGATGACGAAGGATCCGGTCACCGGCATCGTCGCCTACGATCCCGGCGCCTGCGTCGGTTGTCGCTACTGCGTCGTGGCCTGCCCGTTTGGCATTCCCAAATTCCAGTACGACTCGCCCACCGGCAAGATCGGCAAGTGTGAACTGTGCCGCCATCGCTACAAGGACGGTCATTATTCGGCCTGTGCCGAAGTCTGCCCGACCGGCGCCACGTTGTATGGCAAGAGCTCGGACCTGCTGGCCGAGGCCAAACGCCGGCTCGCGCTCAAGCCCGGCAGCCAGACGCGCTACCCGCGCGGCAAGATCGGCGGCCCCGATCAGAGTTACGAGGGCCCGGTCGGCAACTACCTGCAGCATGTCTACGGCGAAACCGAATACGGCGGCACGCAAGTGCTCAAACTCTCGGCCGTCACTTTCGCCAAGGTCGGCATGCCCGATCTGCCACCGAATTCATCGGCGGCAACGTCCGAGACCATCCAGCATTCGCTCTATGGCGGGTTGATCATGCCGATTGCCGTGCTCGGTGCGCTGAGTTTCATCGCCAAGAAGAACGTGCACGACGAAACTGATTCGCCGGACACCGGAAGCGGGGAGAAATGAGCATGGCACATCCGCACAACGCGCGTCCGGCACCGGTGGGTGGCAGCCTGATCAATGCCGCCACCCTGGTCTGCGGCATCCTCATTGCAATCCTGGCGGCGATCCTGCTGGTTCGCTTCGTCTTCGGCATCGGCGCCGTCACCAATGTCAACGACGGCTACTCGTGGGGCATCTGGGTCGTGGTCGACGTCATGATCGGCTCGGCGCTGGCCTGCGGCGGCTTTTCGGTCGCGCTGCTGGTCTACATCTTCAACAAGGGCGAGTACCACCCGCTGATCCGGCCGGCCCTGCTGGCCAGCCTGTTCGGCTACACACTGGCCGGTAGCGGCATCTTTTTCGACCTCGGTCGCTGGTGGAACTTCTGGCACATCTTTTGGCCCAGCTACGTGAACGCCAGTTCCGTCATGTTTGAAGTCGCAGCCTGCGTCACCGCCTATATCGTGGTGATGTGGATCGAGTTTGCACCAGTGTTCCTGGAAAAATTCGGCCTGCACGACGTCAAGAGGAAATTGACCAAGGTGCTGTTTTTCTTCATCGCGCTGGGCATGGTGCTGCCGATGATGCACCAGGCCTCCTTGGGCACCATGCTGGTGGTCATGGGCGGTCAGGTCAATCCGCTGTGGCAGACGCCGATCGTTCCGCTGATCTACCTGCTGACGGCCATCATCATCGGCTACGGCGTGGTGCTGTTCGAATCCTGCGTGGCCGCCTCGGCCTACCGGCGCAAGATCGAAGTTCACCTGCTCAATCCGATGTCCCGAATCATGCTCGGTGTGCTGGCGGTCTACCTGCTGGTGCGCCTGGGCGACCTGCTGGCGCGCGGCGCTCTGGGTGAAGCCTTCAAGCCGACGCTGCAGGCGGCCGCCTTCTGGCTGGAAAACCTGTGCTTCGTCGCCCCCTTCTTCCTGATCGGCAATGCCGAAGCGCGGCGCGACCCGTCGCGCTTGTTCCTGGCTGGCATCGCCATCATGCTGGGCGGCATTCTGCTGCGCCTGAACGGCTTCCTGATCGGCTACGGTCACCACACCGGTTCCGGCTGGACTTATTTCCCGTCATTTACGGAGGTGATGGTGACTACCGGGATGTTCTCGATTGAGGTGCTCGGTTACATCATCATCACGCGTCGTTTCCCGGTGCTGCCGCGGGAACACGCGCAAGTGGCCAGTTAATAAGCAAGGATGGAGACAAAAATGTCCAAACGCATAACGATTGATCCAATCACCCGCATCGAAGGCCACCTGCGGATCGACGTCGACATCGACGGCGGCAAGGTTCAGAAGGCCTGGTCCTCGGGTCAGATGTGGCGCGGCGTCGAGCTGATTCTGCTGGGCCGCGATCCGCGCGACGCTTGGGCCATCACGCAGCGCATCTGCGGCGTCTGCACGACCGTGCACGCCATCACCTCGGTGCGCGCGGTCGAGAACGCGCTGAAGATGGAGATTCCGCTCAACGCGCAATACATCCGCAACCTGATCATCCTCGCGCACTCGGTGCATGACGCGATCGTCCACTTCTATCACCTGTCGGCGCTGGACTGGGTCGACGTCACCTCGGCCCTGAAGGCCGATCCGGACAAGACCTCCATCCTCGGTGAGAGCCTCTCAAGCTGGCACCTCAACAGCAAGCACGAGATGCGCCGCGTGCACGAACGGCTCAAGCATTTCGTCAATGGCGGCCAGCTCGGTATCTTCACCAATGGCTACTGGGGCCACCCGGCGATGAAGCTCTCGCCCGAGGTCAACCTGCTGGCTGTTGCGCACTATCTGCAGGCGCTCGAAGTGCAGCGCAAGGCCAACAAGATCGTCTCCATCTTGGGCTCCAAGACGCCGCACATCCAGAACGTCGCGGTCGGCGGTGTTGCCAACCCGCTGGCCACCGATTCGCAGGCCGTGCTGACGGTGGAACGCCTGATGGCCATCAAAGGCTGGATCGACGAACTCGCCGACTTCGTCAAGAACGTCTACCTGATCGACGTCGCTGCGGTCGGCGCTTTCTATCCGGAATGGACTGCCATCGGCAAGGGCGTCACCAACTACCTGTCGGTGCCCGACATTCCCCTGGACACCAAGGGCACGCAGTTCGCCTTCCCCGGTGGCTTCATCGAAGGCGGCGATCTGGCGACGCGCAAACCGATCACATCATTTGCCGACCAGTACTGGCAAAAAGGCGTTGAGGAATCGGTCAAGCACTCCTGGTACAACTACGAGAAGGCCGGCGCCCTGCACCCGTACAAGGGCGAGACCACGCCGAACTACACCGACTTCAAGGACGACGCCAAGTACTCCTGGATGAAGTCGCCGACCTTCTACGGCAAGACCGCCCAGGTCGGCCCGCTGGCACGCGTGCTCAACGGCCTGGCCGCCGGCCATGTCGCTACGACCACCTACGCCACGGCCGCGCTCGACACGGTGTCGGCGCTGGCCAAGACCAAGATCGGACTGGGCGCCATGCACTCGACGATCGGCCGCCACGCGGCGCGCGCCATCACCTGCTGCGTCAACGTCGACCTGCTGGCCGAGCAGTGGACCGCCCTGCTCACCAACATGGGCAAAGGCGATCTGGCCACCTTCAACAAGCCCGTGTTCCCGAAAGATGAAGTCATGGGTGTCGGCTTCCATGAGGCACCACGCGGCGCGCTGTCGCACTGGGTCGTCATCGACAACGGCAAGATCAAGAACTACCAGTGCGTCGTGCCATCGACCTGGAACGCCTGCCCGCGCAACGAGAAGGACGAGCCCGGCCCTTACGAAGCCTCGCTGATGGGCACGCCGATCGCCGACGTGGAAAAGCCGCTCGAAGTCCTGCGCACCATCCACTCGTTCGACCCGTGCATCGCCTGCGCCATCCACCTGACCGACAAGGACAGCGACACGGCGATCTCGATCAAGGCGGTCTGAGCGGCGTTACCATCGAAGGGTCGGCTCACCCAGCCGACCCTTTTCATTTGCGGGGCTTTTTCTTATGCGTGCAGTTGTTCTGGGAATCGGCAACACTATCCTGACCGATGAGGCAGCGGGGGTGCGCGCAGTCGAGCTGCTGGAGCAGCGCTACCGGATGCCCTACAACGTACTGGTCATCGACGGCGGCACCTCGGGCATGGAGATGATCGAAGACCTGTCCAATCTTGATTTCCTGATCGTCATCGACGTGGTCAAGACCGGCGCCGCGCCCGGCACGGTGGTGAAGATTGCCGGCGACGAAATTCCGGTCTTCTTCCGCCGCAAGTTGTCGCCGCACCAGATCGCGTTGCCCGACGTGCTGGCCAGCCTCGAACTGCTCGACACCATGCCCAAGGAAATTGTCGTGCTTGGCGTCGAACCGATCTCGCTCGAGCTCGGCATGGAGATGACCGACACCATTGCCGAAAGAGTTCCGGAGCTGGTTGAGCTGGCTGCGGCCGAACTGCGTTCGCGCGGCTACCGCCTCGACGCATTGAACACCAAGGCGGCCTGACATGTGCCTGGCCGCCCCCTCGCGCGTGATCGAAGTCGGCGACGGCGTGGCCGTCACCGAGTGCTTCGGGCAGCGTCGCCAGGTCAGCCTGCTGCTGCTCGGCGACGAAGAAGTCGCCGTTGGCGACTACCTGCTGATCCAGGCCGGCGGCTTTGCGTTTGAGCGGGTCCATCCGGCGCAGGCGCAGGAAGCGCTGGCCCTGATGGAAGAACTGATGTCGCAACAAGGCAGTGCGCGCAGCTGGGGCGAGGCTTCCGAATGAGAATCCACACCGACAATCCGGCCGACGCCGTCGAGCAGGCCTTCTTTCGCATCGAACGCGAGCAGATGGCCGACGTGCCGATCCTGAACCCGGCGCTCGCCGTCGAGGCTGTCGACTTTCAGCGCTGGCAGGGACACTGGCTCGGCGTCGTCATCACGCCCTGGTGCATGAGCATCCTGCTGCTGCCCGGCAGCAGCGAAAACTGGGTGTCGGCCGGCCAGAACAAGCGCCGTTTCGTCAAGTTCCCGGCCGGTGATTTCGCTTTTCTCGGCGGCCTCGAAGCCGAACTCGGCGAGTACCAGAGCTGCGCGCTGTTTTCGCCGATGGACAAGTTCACGAACCAGCGCGACGCCACCCAGACCGCGCGCGCTTCGCTGATCGGGCTGCTGTCGGTGCCGCCTGCCGCCGTCAAGGCCAAGGAAGAAAAGGCAGCCGACCAGCCTTCCCTGTCGCGTCGGCACTTCTTTGCCCTGCGCTAGGCGCGCGACCGATGTTTCGGTAGACTGAACGCCATGCATGAAATGTCACTCGCCGAAGGCGTGCTGCAGCTGATCGAGGATTCGGCACGGCAGCAGCGCTTTTCCAGGGTCAGCACCGTCTGGCTCGAGATCGGCGAGCTCTCGGGCGTCGAGGTCGAAGCCATGAAGTTCTGCTTCGATGCCGTCACGCGCGACAGCGTGGCGCAGGGTGCGCGGCTCGAAATCATCGCCCTGCCGGGAACCGGCTGGTGCATGGCCTGTGCGGCGACAGTGCCGATGAGCGAGGTGTTCGGCGAGTGCCCGCTTTGCGGCGGCCACCAGATGCAGGTGACGGGCGGCACCGAGATGCGCCTGAAGGAACTGGAAGTAGAGTAAGTCCAAGGGAGAATTTGAATGTGCACAACCTGCGGCTGCGGCGCCGGCGAAGTTAGAATCGAGGGCGAATCGGCCCACCATGACCACGGTCACGGGCATGCACACGATCATGTGCACGCCGACGGCACGACGCACAGCCACGACCACGACCACGGCCATGAACACGGCGCGCAGCACAGCCACGCACACCCGCATGACGAAGCAGCGCAGCATTCGCACGCGCCGGGCGTCAGTCCCCGGCGCATGGTGCAGATCGAGCAGGACATCCTGGCCAAGAACAATGCTTATGCGCGCGAGAACCGGGAGCAGTTGGCCGGGCACGGCATCTTTGCGCTGAACCTGGTCTCCAGCCCCGGATCCGGCAAGACCACGCTGCTGTGCAAGACCATCACGATGCTGGGCGCGCAGCCGCTGGCGGTAATCGAAGGCGACCAGCAGACCAGCCAGGACGCGCAGCGCATCCGCGCCACGGGCGCGCTAGCGATCCAGATCAACACCGGCAAGGGCTGCCATCTGGACGCCCACATGGTGGGCCATGCGATGGGGCAGCTGCGCCTGCAGGACGACTCCTTGCTGATGATCGAAAACGTCGGCAATCTGGTCTGCCCGGCGGCCTTTGATCTCGGCGAGGCGCACAAGGTCGTGATCCTGTCGGTCACCGAAGGCGAAGACAAACCGATCAAATACCCCGACATGTTCCGCGCCGCGAGCCTGATGCTGCTCAACAAGATTGACCTGCTGCCCTACCTGAGCTTCGATGTGGCAGCGGCAATCGCCTTCGCGCGCCAGGTCAACCCGCAGATCCGCGTGATCCAAGTCTCGGCCACCAGCGGCGCCGGCATGGACGAGTGGCTGGCCTTTCTGCGCGAGGGCCTGGCAGCCGCGCATCGCGCGCGCCACGAAACCGTGGACCAGCTCAGGCAAAGAATCGCGGCGCTGGAAGCGCAGTTGCAACGCCCGTGAGGAAGCAACGATTATTCTGGCATCCCGGACCCAATGGGTGCCATCCCGGCCTTGATCCGGGATCCAGTGCTCAGCGCACCCTGGATTGCGGGTCGGGCCCGCAATGACGAGAACCCATTTGATCGCGCGGCGGATCCGCGTCAGCGGCATCGTCCAGGGTGTGGGCTTTCGGCCCTTTGTTTGGCGTCTCGCGCAGGAACTGGGTCTGCGCGGCTGGGTGCGCAACGACGCGCAAGGCGTCGATATCCTGGCGCAGGGCAGCGCCGCCGCGCTCGATGACTTGCAAGGGCGACTGCACAGCGAGGCGCCAGCGCTGGCCCTGGTTGATGCCGTGCAGGCGCAGGATGTCACGCCGACGAGCCTCATAGGTTTCACCATCCTGCCCAGCGTCCAGGGCGAAACCCTCACGAAGACCGCCATCGGTCCTGACGTGGGCCTGTGCCCGGACTGTCTGGCCGATTTGTTCGAGCCGGCAAACCGGCGCTGGCGTCACGCCTTCATCACCTGCACGCACTGCGGCCCTCGCTACACCGTCACCCGCGCCCTGCCCTACGACCGTCCGCAGACCAGCCTGGCGCCGTTCCCGTTGTGCGCGGCCTGCGAGCGCGAGTACACCAGCCCATCGGACCGGCGCTTTCACGCCGAAACCATCTGCTGCCCACGCTGCGGCCCGCAACTCGCCTTGTGCGATGCCGAGGGCCACCCACTGAGCGGCGACCCGATTGCGCAGACGCTGCAACGGCTGCGCAGCGGCGCCATCATCGCCATCAAGGGCCTGGGCGGTTTCCATCTGGCCTGCGATGCGCGCAACGCCCACGCCGTGCAGCGGCTGCGCGAGCGCAAGAACCGCGAGAAAAAACCATTCGCCGTGATGAGCGCCAACGTGGCTAGCCTGGCGCCTTGCGCCAGCGTGTCGGCATCCGAGCGCGAACTGCTGGAGAGCCGCGAGCGTCCGATCATCCTGCTGCGCGCCAGCGCGGCTTGCGAAGCCTTGCTGGCCGGCGTTGCGCCGGGTCTGATGGAACTCGGCGTCATGCTGCCGACGACACCGATCCACTTCCTGCTGTTCCACGAAGCGGCGGCGCGACCGGCCGGCACAGGCTGGCTGACAGCGCCGCAGGAACTGCTGCTGGTGATGACCAGCGCCAACCCGGGCGGCGAGCCCATCGTGCGCGACTCAGCCGAGGCGCGCGACCGGCTTGCCGGCATTGCCGACGCCTTCCTCGACCACGACCGCGCCATCGTGGCGCGCTGCGACGATAGCGTGCTGCGCCCGCTCGGCAGCGGCGCGCAGTTCATCCGGCGCAGCCGCGGCTACACGCCGGCTGCCATCCGCCTGCCCCATGCCGGTCCGTCGGTGCTGGCCTTTGGCGCGCACCTGAAGAACAGCGTCTGCTTGACGCGCGGCGACCAGGCCTTTGCCTCGCCGCACATCGGCGATCTGGACAACGCCGCGACCTGCGACTTTCTTGACGAGACGGTTGAGCGCATGCTCAGGCTGATCGACGTCAGGCCAGAGATCGTCGCGCACGACCTGCACCCCGATTACCACAGCACGCGCGCCGCGCTGGCGTTTGCCGCGCGCCTGGGCCTGCCCACCGTCGCGGTGCAACACCACCACGCCCACATTGCCGCGGTCTGCGCCGAGCACCGGCTCTGCGGCCCGGTGCTCGGTCTGGCGCTCGATGGCGTCGGTCTGGGCGCCGACGGCGCGGCCTGGGGCGGCGAGCTACTGCACGTGGACGCAGCGCAGTTCAAACGGATCGGCCATCTGCGAGCGCTGGCGATGCCCGGTGGTGACAAGGCAGCGCGCGAGCCCTGGCGCATGGCCGCCGCCGTGCTGCACGAACTGGGCCGCAACGCCGACATCGGCACACGCTTTGCACAGAGCGGCGCCGCCGTTGTGGCGCAGATGCTGGAGAAGGCCATCCACTGCCCGCGCTCGAGCAGCATGGGCCGCGTCTTCGATGCCGCGGCCGGCTTGCTCGGCCTGTGCGACCGGATGGACTACGAGGCGCAGGCCGCGATCTTTCTGGAGCAGGCCGCCACGCGCCACATCGAACAACACGGCTGGCCGACCGACATGGCCGGCGGCTGGCGCATCGAGGCCTCGGGGCAACTCGATCTGCTGGCGCTGCTGGCCACGCTCGACGGCGCGGCCGATGTGGAGCGGGCCGCGGCCGTGTTTCACGCGACGCTCGTTGAGGCACTCGCCGACTGGGTGCTGCAGGCCGCGCAGCGCACCGGGTTAACCACGCTGGCCTGGAGCGGCGGCTGCTTTCTGAACAGCCTGTTATCGTTGCGACTGCGGCAGAATATCGAAGAACAAGGTTTGACGGTCCTGGCACCGCGGCAGTTGTCGCCGGGCGACGCCAGCATTGCGGTCGGACAGGCCTGGATCGCCATCAACTCTGGGGAACTTTGAAATGTGTCTTGCACTTCCGGTCAAGGTGGTCGAAGTCGGGCCCGGCGACGCAGCCGTGGTCGACCTCGGTGGCGTGCGCAAGCAGATCTCGCTGGCCCTGCTCGATGGCGTGCAGGTCGGCGACTACGTCATCCTGCATGTCGGCTACGCGCTGTCCAGGCTCGACCCCGAGGAAGCGCAGAAGACGCTGGCGCTGTTCTCCGAGCTCGACCAGAGCAGGCTCGCGGCGTGAAATACATCGACGAGTTCCGCGACGGCGCGGTGGCGCAGGGCATCGCCGCCAACATCGCTGCGGCGGTCGAGCCGCAGCGGCGCTACAGCTTCATGGAATTCTGCGGCGGCCACACCCACGCCATCTCGCGCTACGGCCTGTCAGACCTGCTGCCGCCCAATGTGCGCATGGTGCACGGCCCGGGCTGCCCGGTCTGCGTGCTGCCGATCGGGCGCGTCGACCTGGCGATCAATCTGGCGCTCTCGCGCGACGTGATCCTGTGCACCTACGGCGACACGCTGCGCGTGCCGGCTTCCAACGGCCTGTCGCTGATGAAGGCCAAGGCGCGCGGCGGCGACATCCGCATGGTCTATTCGACGCTCGACGCTTTGCAGGTCGCCCGCGACAACCCGCAGCGCGAGGTTGTCTTCTTCGCCATCGGCTTCGAGACCACGACACCGCCGACGGCACTCGCCATCCAGCAGGCGCAACAGGAACAGCTCGCCAACTTCAGCGTGCTGTGCTGCCACGTACTCACGCCAGCGGCGATCACCCAGATTCTGGAGTCGCCCGAAGTGCGGCAATGGGGCACGGTGCCGATCGACGGCTTCATCGGTCCGGCCCACGTCTCGACCGTGATCGGCAGCCAACCCTACGAGTTCTTTGCCGAGGAATACCGCAAGCCGGTCGTGATCGCCGGCTTCGAGCCGCTCGACGTGATGCAGGCGATCCTGATGCTTGTGCGCCAGGTCAACGAAGGCCGCGCCGAAGTCGAGAACGAGTTCGCGCGCGCCGTCACGCGCGAAGGCAACCTCAAGGCGCAGGACCGCGTTGCCGAGGTGTTCGAGCTGAGGCGCGAATTCGAGTGGCGCGGCCTTGGCATCGTGCCCTATTCGGCGCTGCAGATCCGCGAGAGGTACGCCGCCTTTGACGCCGAGCGGCGCTTCGATCTGGTCTATGCCTCGGTGAGCGACAACAAGGCCTGCGAGTGCGGCGCCATCCTGCGCGGCGTCAAGAGGCCGCAGGACTGCAAGATCTTCGGCACCGTCTGCACGCCGGAGAACCCGATCGGCTCATGCATGGTCAGCAGCGAAGGCGCCTGCGCCGCGCATTACAGCTACGGACGTTACAAGGACATGAACTAGATGGCTGAAATCAAGCGCGGCTACGTGCGTGCCCTCGACCTGAAGAACGGCCGCGTCGATCTGACGCATGGCTCGGGCGGCCGCGCCATGGTACAACTGATCTCCGAGCTGTTCGCCAGGCACCTGGGCAACGAGTACCTGGGCCAGGGCAATGACGGCGCCGTGCTGCCGGCGCCGATGCTCGCCGGCAAGCCGGCACGCCTCGTCATGTCGACCGACAGCCATGTCGTCTCGCCCCTGTTCTTTCCCGGCGGCGACATCGGCTGCCTGTCGGTGCACGGCACGGTCAACGACGTGGCCGTGATGGGCGCCACACCGCTGTACCTCGCGGCGGGGTTCATTCTGGAGGAAGGCTTTGCGCTGGCCGATCTGGCGCGCATCGTCGAATCGATGGCGCAGGCGGCGCGCGCGGCCGGCGTGCCGGTGGTGACCGGCGACACCAAGGTGGTCGAGCGCGGCAAGGGCGATGGTGTCTTCATCACGACGACCGCCGTCGGCGTGCTGCCCGACGGACTCGAACTCGCCGGCAGCCGCGCCCGCCGCGGCGACGCGGTGCTGGTGTCGGGCTCGATCGGCGACCACGGCGTGGCCATCATGAGCCAGCGCGAAAACCTGTCGTTCGATGCGCCCATCGTTTCCGACACCGCTGCGCTCAATGGCCTGATCGCGGCGATGCTCGCGACCGGCGCCGACATCCGCTGCCTGCGCGACCCGACGCGCGGGGGACTCGCTGCCACGCTCAACGAAATCGCTGCGCAGTCCGGCGTGGGCATGATGCTGCACGAGAAGGCGATTCCGGTGAAGCCGGTCGTGGCGGCGGCCTGCGAACTGCTCGGACTCGATCCGCTCAACGTTGCCAATGAAGGCAAGCTGATCGCCATTTGCGCGGCAGCCGATGCGCCGCGCCTGCTCGCTGCGATGCGCAACCATCCTCTGGGCGTGGCGGCGTCTGTCATCGGCGAGGTGGTCACCGATGCCCATCACTTTGTGCAACTGACCACCGCCTTCGGCGGCCGGCGCATCGTCGACTGGCTGGCGAGCGACCAGCTGCCGCGCATTTGCTGAGACCGCGCCGTGCGCATCCTGCTGCTCACGCATGCCTTCAACAGCCTGGCACAGCGCCTGGGCGCCGAGCTTCAGGAGCGCAGCCACGAGGTCTCGGTCGAGTTCGACATTGCGGACAGCGTCACCGAAGAAGCGGTCGCATTGTTTCGTCCGGCGCTGATCGTGGCGCCGTACCTGCGCCGCGCCATTCCCGAGTCGGTCTGGTCGCGCCATGTCTGCCTGATCGTGCACCCGGGCATCGTCGGTGACCGTGGCCCTTCGGCGCTGGACTGGGCGATTGCAAACCAGGAATCCGAATGGGGCGTCACCGTGCTGCAGGCGCAGGCCGAGATGGATGCCGGGCCGGTCTGGGCCAGCGTCACCTTTCCGATGCGCGAGGCCAAGAAGTCCAGCCTGTACCGCCATGAGGTCACGCAGGCCGCCGCCACCGCCGTGCTGCTGGCGGTGCAGCGCTTCGATTCCGGCACGTTCATGCCGCAGGCGCAGTCCGGGATGGCCGCACGTGGCCGGTCACGACCCCTGATGCAGCAGGCCCAGCGCCGCATTGACTGGGCGCACGACAGCAGCGCCACCGTGCTGGGCAAGATCCGCGCGGCCGACGGCTTTCCCGGCGTGGCCGACACCTTGTTCGGCCAGCCCTGCCACCTGTTCGACGTCTGGCCTGAAGCAAGGCTGCGCGGCCAACCGGGCGATGTCATTGCGCGGCGCGAGACCGCGCTGCTGCGCGCCACCGTCGACGGCGCGGTCTGGATCGGCCACGTCAAGCGCCAGGACAGCATCAAGCTGCCGGCCACGCTGGCGTTCGAACCGGAAGCACAGGCCATCGCGGAAGTACCGCTGGCGAACTGCTGGCGCATCGAGGCCCCGACCTGGCAGGACATCGCCTATGAAGAGAACGGTGCGGTCGGCACGCTGCATTTCGAGTTCTACAACGGCGCCATGTCGACGCGCCAGTGCGAGCGTCTTCGCGCCGCGCTGCTCTGGGCCCGACAGCGCCCCATCACCGTTTTGCTGCTGCTCGGTGGCGCCGATTTCTGGTCCAACGGCATCCACCTCAATGTGATTGAGGCGGCCAGCCTGGGCCAGGGTTCAGCGGCCGATGAATCGTGGCGCAACATCAACGCCATGAACGATCTGGCGCTGGAGTTGATCAACACTCCGGCGCAAATCACGGTCGCGGCACTGGGCGGCAACAGCGGCGCCGGAGGCTGCTTTCTGGCCCGCGCCTGCGACCAGGTCTGGGCGCGCGAGGCGGTGCTGGTCAATCCGCACTACAAGAACATGGGCAACCTGTACGGCTCGGAATACTGGACCTATTCCCTGCCGCGGCGCGTCGGCTTGGACGCCGCACGCGCCATCATGCACAACCGCGAGCCCCTGACCGCCGCGCGCGCCCTGGCGATCGGCCTGATCGATGCCTGTCTGGGCGGCAGTGTGCCGGCCTTTCAGGCCGAGGTGGCGCAGCGCGCGGCGGCCCTTGCAGCGGCGCCCGATCTGGCCCTTCAATTGGCGAACAAGCGCGAAACCCGCGCGCGCGACGAAGCCGTCAAGCCCCTGGCCGCCTACCGCGAAGAAGAACTGGCCCGGATGCGGCGCAACTTCTACGGCTTCGATCCGAGCTACCACGTGGCACGCCACCATTTCGTGCGCAAGTCGCCCGCTTCCTGGACGCCGCGCCATCTGGCGCGGCACCGGGATTTGAACTGGAAGCCCGACGCTTGACAAATATCAGCACCCCGACCCGATGCCTGTCTGATTCGGGCTTATCCTTGAGTTTTGATCTTTCTTGCAGGAGTTTTCATGTCCAATGCGATCCGCCGCATCGCCGTCTGCACCGGCGGCGGTGATGCCCCGGGGCTCAACGCCGTCATTCAATCGGTGGTGATTGCGGCCGCCAATCGCGGCTGGGAAACCTACGGCATCCGCGACGGCTTCAACGGCATCCTGTTTCCGGAACGCTACGCCGACGGCAGCGTGACGCGCTTGACGCACGACCGCGTGCGCGGCATCGGCCACCTCGGCGGCACCATTCTGGGAACCACCAACAAGGGCAACCCGCTGCACTTCCCGGTCCGCATGCCCAACGGGAACATGCGCGAGATCGACCGCTCCGACGAGATCCTGGCCTATTTTGCAACCCATGAAATCGACGCCCTGGTCTCGATCGGCGGCGACGGCTCGCTGACCATCGCCCATGCGCTGCACCTCAAGGGGCTGCGCGTGGTGGGCGTGCCCAAGACCATCGACAACGATCTGGACAAGACCTTCACCACCTTCGGCTTTGATACCGCCGTGGCCTTCGCGACCGAATGCGTCGACCGCCTGCACAGCACGGCCGAGAGCCACCAGCGCGTGATGGTGGTCGAAGTCATGGGGCGCTACGCGGGCTGGATCGCCCTGCACGCCGGCATTGCCGGCCATGTCCATGCGATCCTGATTCCGGAAATCGACTTCGACATCGACAAGGTGGCCGACGCGATCCGCGCGCGGGACGCGGGCGGGCACCTCTACTCCATCGTCATGGTGGCCGAAGGCGCGCGCGCCGGCCACGGCACGCGCGAGGTGCTGGCGCCGGCCGAGATCGGCCATGCCGAACGCCTGGGCGGCATTGGCGAGCGCGTGGCCCACACCCTGCAGGAGCGCACCGGCAAGGAGACGCGCGTGGTCGTCCTGGGCCATCTGCTGCGCGGTGGCAGCCCGACCGCCTTCGACCGCCTCACCGCCCTGCGTTTTGGCGCCGCAGCGGTGCGCGCGCTCGACGAAGGGCAATCCGGCATCATGGTGGCGCTGGGCTTTCCCGATGTGAACTACGTGGCGCTGGAAGAAGTCGCGGGGCGCATGAAAGGCGTGCCGCTCGACAGCGACACACTGCAGACCGGGCGCGATCTGGGCATCTGTTTTGGCGATCCCGTCAAGCCCGATCGGCAGCACGCAAGCTGAAGACAAGACCGTGACAAGCCGCACGCCCCTGTCGCTGCTGGTCGTTGATGACGAGCAGCGCGCGCTCGAAACGCTGCGCCGCACGCTTGACGATCACTTCACCGTCTTTACGGCGTCCTCGGCCGAAGAGGGCCTCCACCTGATGGAGAACGAGTACATCCAGATCGTGCTGTCGGACCAGCGCATGCCGGGCACCTCGGGCGTCGAATTCCTGCGCAGCGTGCGCGACCGCTGGCCCGACACCATGCGCCTGATCCTGTCGGGCCACACGGAAGCCGAGGACATCATCGCCGGCATCAACGAGGCCGGCATCTGGCAATACCTGCTCAAGCCCTGGCACCCGGACCAGTTGCTGCTGATCCTGCAGAACGCCGCAGCACTCTGGCGCTTGCAGCAGGAGAACCAGCGCCTGACGCTGGAGTTGCGCGCCAGCCCCGAGACACTGGCGCTGCGCGTGGCGAAGCTGCGGCAAAAGGCCAAGAGCCAGGCCGGCTTCGACCGTCTGACACGCGGCAGCGACAGCCCCCTGAACGCCGTCTGCGCGCTGGCACAGAAGATTGCCGTGCACGACCTGTCGGTGCTGGTCACGGGCGAATCCGGCACCGGCAAGGAACTGCTGGCGCGCGCCATCCACTACGCCAGTGAGCGCGCCGAACAGCCCTTCGTCGTGGAGAATTGCGGCGCCCTGCCAGACACCCTGCTCGAGAGCGAACTGTTCGGCCACAAACGCGGCGCCTTCACCGGCGCCACCGAATCGCGCATCGGGCTGTTTCAGCAGGCCGACGGCGGCACCCTGTTCCTCGACGAGATCGGCGAGACCTCGCCCGCGTTCCAGGTCAAGCTGCTGCGCGCGCTGCAGGAAGGCGAAGTGCGCCCGGTCGGAAGTCCGCGCCCGGTGGCCGTGAACGTGCGCGTCATCGCGGCCACCAACCGCAATCTCGAAGCCGACGTCGCCAGCGGACGTTTTCGCGAAGACCTGTTCTACCGCGTCGCGGGTATCACGCTGAATCTGCCGGCGCTGCGTGAACGGCCGCAGGACATTGCGCCGATCGTGGCCGAGATCCTTGCGCAGTCGGCTTTGCCGGGGCGCCAGATGTCGCGCGAGGCGATGAACCATCTGGTCGGGCACAGCTGGCCCGGCAACGTGCGCGAGCTGCAAAACGAAGTGCGTCGCGCGCTCGCGCTCGGTGAGGGGCCGCTGCTCGGTGCCGACTTGCTGTCGGCGCGGGTGCGTCATCCGGCGCCAGCGGCCGGCCCTGCCGCAGGCGCCAACGACGCGGAATCGGGCCTGCTGCGCCATCAGCTCGAACGCGTCGAAGCGCAACTGATCCGGGAAACCATGGCGCGCTACAAGGGCAACAAGACGCATGTGGCGCAGGAACTGGGCCTGACCCGCGTCGGCCTGCGCATGAAGCTGCTGCGCCTGGGCCTGGACAAATAGCACGTCCATTGCGCATGGCACGGCCTAAAGCCGTCAGGTCCGTAACCCAACGGGCCGGACGCGCGTCACCGAAACAGGCGGGCTATTACCCTTTTGTTCAGCCGATTGGCACAGCGCCAGCTTCATAGGATGGTTTGACACACATCGTCTGAATGGAGTGCAGGATCTGCACTGTTCCACCAGTGAAACACAAGAACAACGACGTCCCGATGTCGGTGCCCGCCGACACCGGGCTCGACGCCGCACGCAGCGGCGCAATCCGGCATGCGCCGGCCGCGAACAATGACTGACATGCCAGCGGACGACGTGCCCGCCGCGGCTTCCGAAGCGCCGCCTGCCGTGTTCGACGGGCATGTGGTCTGCATCGGCGCGTCGGCCGGCGGACTCGACGCGCTGGAGCGCTTTTTCGCGACCTGTCCGGTCGACACCGGGGCGGCGTTTGTCGTGGTGCAGCACCTCTCGCCGGACCACAAAAGCATGATGAACACGCTGCTGTCGCGGCACACGCAGATGCCGGTCATCATGGTCGACTGCCATGGCGAAGCCGCTGCCGGCCTGCCAGCCCTGCATGCCCAGAGCAATAAACTGATCGCCGCGCTGAGGGCGCTGCGGGCCTGATCACGCGACAGCTTGCCGCGCCTTCTGGAGGACCCCGTCACAGCCATCTTCGATCTGATCGAGCACCTGCTCGAAATCCCGCTCATCGCCGTAGAACGGATCGGCGATATCCAGGCTCTCCTGCGCATCGAGGAACTCGGTGAAGTAATGCAGCTTGCCCCGGCACTGGGGCGGACAACGCATCTGCAGTGTCTGCATGTTGCTGTCGTCCATGACGAGAATCAGATCAAACCGCTCGAAATCTTCGGCCAGCAGCAGCCTTGCCCTGAACGCAGAGAGGTCATAGCCCCGGCGCGTGGCGTGCTTTTGTGCGCGAATATCAGCCGGCTCGCCCACATTGAAGTCATGGGTCCCGGCGGAGTCGACTCGCACGCGCTCCTGCAGATGCTCGTCAATCAGCTTCTGACGCAGCACGCCCTCGGCCGTCGGACTGCGGCATAGATTGTCGTTGCAGACAAAAAGGATGGAATAGTGTTTCATGTTGGTAATGGACGCCGGGCGCCTTGTGCAGTGACAAATTATCTTTCTTTTGTCACATGGCAAATGCGGCCTGTTTGCAGCCGGTTGAAACCGTGCGACGCTGCCGGGTCGCGCTACGGGCACGTGCCTTCACATGCGGACTCGCCCCGGTCAAAGACGATGCGCCAAGTGCCCGGCGCTTCAAGGCGCCAGATCGACGTGAAGCGCGCGATCAGCTTGCCAGCCGCATCGCGCACCGGCCCCGACGACAGGGCCAGTGTTCCTGATGCCAGCACCTCGACTTGGTCGCTCTCCCAGGAAAACGGCGCGGCTGGCGCCACAAAATAGCGCGCCCAGGCCTGCACCACAGCCGCTTTGCCGCGCAGCGGTTGCGCGCCGCCGAAGAACACCGCCTCTTCGGAAATGAAGCCGGCAAACTGCGCATGATTGCGCTCGGCCATCGTGCGCGCAAACGCGCGCTCCGTGGCCTGCACCTGCGCCTTGGCGCTCGTGGCATCGGGTGCGACGGGTGGCGAACTGCAGGCCCCGACGAGACTTGCGACGATCAGGCCCATGAGCGTGCGTCGCTTCATCGGATTGCCTCGGCTTTCTGACGCGCCTGTTCCCATACCGGCCGCGCTAGGACATCAAACTGCCGTGCGAGTTCAGCCGGTGGCATTTCTGTCCCCTGCTCGACCCACCACGCCAGCAGTTCAACGAACGCACCCGCCAGCCAGCGCGCCAGCGCCGCGCGCGGCAAGCCGCCGGGCGATTCGGGCAGTTCCTCGCTGATCAGGCGGATCACCATTTCCCGAAAACGCTGCTGCACCACATGGCCGCTGCGCCGGCCGATCAGGCGGCGAAAGAGCTGCTGCTGCTCGTCGGCATGGGCACAGTAGTAGAAGGTGACGACGCTTTCCCAGAAGCTGGTCTGGCCCTGCGAAAGACGGCTGTGCAGGTCGATTTCGAGGCCCTTGTCCAGCACGCGCCAGGCCAGCGGCCGGGTCTGCAATTCATGGCGCTCGCCGATCACAAACGGCCGATGCAGCAGCAGGCGGTTGCGCACCTGCAAGGCGCCCCAGATCGGCAGCGGCCAGGCAGCGTGCGTCAGCAGCACGATCAGCAGGCGAAAACCGCCGACATGCGGCAGCAGGACCGACAGCCGGCTTGCCATGTCCGCGCCCGTGCCGTCCGTGACACCGATCACGGCATCGAGGCTTGCCGCGTCAATGTGGAAGCCGTGCCAGGTCAGACAGATATCGGGCACACCGCGCGCCGCGCTCCAGCCAGGCGACGGCCGAAATGCCTGCGCCATGTAGCGCAACGCCGATGGTTGCGACGAACAGGCAATGTCCATGCGGGTCATGATCGTCCTCCACCCTCCCGAGCCGCACCCAGGCACACCGCGCCGCCACGCCCGACGGGTCAGGACGTGAGCAGCAATGTGCGCAATTGCTCCACTTCCTCCGCCCGGATTCCGACCGGCCCTGCGAGGTAAGCCGACAGGCCGCCAAAGTCGTGCTGGATCGCATCGAAGGCCGCCTGCAGGAAAGCCGGCTGAACCTGCCAGATCACTTCCATCACATGCGCCGGGCCGGCTCCCTCGAGCGCATGGCTGCGCCGATAGAGTTGATTGGTCAGCAGGTAGTCCTGCATGATGGTGTCGCGATCGACCCCGAGCACGGACAGCAGCAGCGCCGCGGCAAAGCCGGTGCGGTCCTTGCCCGCCGTGCAATGGAACACCACCGGCGTGGGCTGCGCAAGCAGATGGCGCAGAAAACGGCCGAAGGTCGCGCCGTGTTCATGCACGAAGTCATGGTAGGTCTCGCACATCATGGCCACCGTCTCATCGACGCTCGGAACCTGCCCGGCCGTCATGCGCTCGCGAAGGCGCCGCACCACGGTCGGCTCGATGTGCATAGCGATGTGCGTCACGCCCGCAATCCGGTACGGCCGGTCTGCGCATTCCGTCGCACCCCGGAAGTCGATGCTGTGGCGCAGGGCCAGACCCTCGATGCTTGCCAGGTCGGCCGCCGTCAGGTCCGCCAGATGGTCGGAGCGAAAGACGCGGCCCCGGCGCACCCGCCTGCCGTCGGCGAGCGCGTAGCCGCCGAGATCCCGGAAGTTCGAGGCGCCCTGCAAGGACACGCGATCGCTCAAGCGCCCCCCGCTGGCTTGCGCTCCAGCCATTGCGCATGGGAGATGCGCGCCACGTCGAAGCGGTCGGTGGTGCGGCAATAGACCGACGGTGATCCGAGGCGCCCGATCGGCGCAAAGTCGTGCACACGCAGGCGCGGACCGAGCAGGGCATCGGCCACGTGGAACATCACGACTTCGCCGATGAACAGAGTGTTCTTGCCGAGCTGCTGCGCGCTGTGCAGCTTGCACTCGAAGCTCACCCGCGCCTGCGCCACGCGCGGCGTGCGGATGTGGAGGCCGGGCGCGGTCTGCAGCTGCGCCGCTTCGAGTTCGCTCTGATCGGGCGGAAAGTCGGCCGCTGAAATGTTCATGGCCTCGAACAAATCCTCGGTCACCATGTTCACGACGAACTCGCCGCTGGCCTCGATGTTCTTCGCCGTGTCCTTGGCTTCGCCGTTCCCGTTCAGGCCGACGCTGATCATCAGATACGGCGGCTCGCTGCCGACCGCATTGAAGAAGCTGAACGGCGCGAGATTGACGACACCTTCCGGACCCAGCGTGCTGACCCAGGCGATCGGTCGCGGCACGACCAGATTGGTCAGGAGCTTGTAGTTGTCGGCACTCGACTGCAGCGCGGGATCGATTTGCATAAGGCTTGTTCCGGTTTGTCCCTGGCTATTGGCTCAGCTCGAGCACGACGACCTGGTTCTCCGAGGCCGGCCAGGTTCTGCCCGTCAGGCGTTCGCCGTTGAACTCGGCGCTGACAGGACGCACGCCGGCCTGGGTCAGGACGATCTTCGAACTCGCAACACCGGCGCCGCTGGCGGGCACGCCGGGCAGCGCGCTCTGGCCGTCAAAGCTCATCTTGTCACGCTGGGCATCGAAATAGCCGCGCGGGCGGAAGAACGTCACGAGCGACCAGGCCGCCTTCTCGGCATCGCTCATGCGCTCCGGACGCAGGTGCACGATGGCGCTCGATCGGGGGAACGCGCTGCGGTAGATATGCGTCGTGGCATAGCCGGGCGCGCTGACGACAAACTCGTACTGCACGCCGGCCTGCGCCGCGAACGGACCCCATTGGCCATCAGGCCCGACGGCCTTGCTGTGCACCGCGCTGCCCAGGCGCTCACCGGTGAGGGCATCGGTGGCAAAGATCTCGATGCGGGCACCCGGGACCGGCAAATTGTTGGCGCCGCCGCCGGAAGCGGGATCATCGGACTTCACGCCCTTGCCCGTGATGTTGCCGTCGAGAACAATCGGGGCTTCGGCTTCGATCGCAAGCGTGCGCGGCGCCTGGCCCGTGATGAAACGGTAGGCTGCGTCGAACGCCGCCGGCGAGAACGCCGTCTCGCGGTGATCGACGCGCGGGATCACCACATTGGTCGCGCCCTTGAGTTCGGGACCGTCGAAGCCCACGTTGGTGGCCATGCCCTTGGCGCCGATCCAGATGCCGTCGGGCTGCGCGTATTTGTCGTTGCCATCAGACCGGATGGTGAGCCATTTCACGGGCCCCGTGACCTCGTCACCGTTGGCGCTCTTGGGCGCATTAAGCGCGCTCAGGAAGGGCCCGTTGCCGGCAAACTCGTTGCCCTCGCGAAAACCCTTGATGTTCCAGATGCCATGGTTCGGCGTGCCGCCCAGGATGGCGTGCGACACCGTCGCCGCACCGCCGCCATTCTGGATGTAGTTACGGATCGCATTGCCGCCGCGCGAGTTGCCGAACAGCACGACCTTGCTCGCGCCGGTCGACTGCAAGACCTTGTCGACCTCGGCCTTGAGGAAAGCCATGTGCTCGGCGGTCGAGCTGCGCCCCGGCTGGGGCTTGCTGTCCTCGTCCCGACCCAGCGGGTAAGGCATCTCGATCGCGTGCAGACGGCTGCGCGGCCAGCCATTGGATTCAAAGCGCCACAGCGTGGTCTGCCATAGCGCGGCGGTGTCGCCGTTGCCATGCACGAACACGATCGGTGGCATCGCTTCGGGCGCAGGCATTGTGGCGCACGCGCTGAGCAGCATGGCGCTGGCGGCGAGGCCGAGCAGCAGGCGGCGATTGATCATGGCAGTCTCCTTCAGGAATTCTTGTTGCCGGGCCAGGCCGGGGGCTTTGCAAAGGCCAGTTTAACCCGCAGTTCGACCTTGTGGAGCGACCGGCGGGACCGGCAACAAGGGCAAGGTCAGGGTGAACTGCGCGCCGCCCTGCGGCAGGTTCTCGGCCGTGAGCTTGCCGCCATGCTGCTCGACGATGCCGTAGCTGATCGAGAGGCCCAGCCCGGTGCCCTTGCCCACGCTCTTGGTCGTGAAAAAGGGATCGAAGATGCGCGACAGGTGCGCCGCTGCGATGCCCGGGCCGTTGTCGGCAAAGCGCAGCTGCACGCTGTCGCCGCCCCGCGCCAGGGTGATCTGCAGCTCGGGCACGGTGTAGCCGTCGGTAGGCGCGGCGTCGTAGGCGTTCTGGATCAGGTTCATCATCACCTGCAGCAACTGGCCGGCGTTGCCGCTCACAACGCATTCGGGACCGCGCTGCCAGTGGATCTCGAAGCGCGGCGCCGTGCCTTTCTTGACCCACAGGATGGCGCGTTCGACCACGGCATTGAGCTCGACCAGCGTCACCTCCTCGTGCACCGCCGTCGAGAAGCGCTTGAGGCCGGCAACAATGTCGGTCGTGCGCTGCGCGCCTTCGAGCGTGCCTTCCATCAGCGAGGGCAGGTCCTTGAGCAGAGGGTCGATGCGCAGCTCGGCGCGCAGCGCCTGCAGCGGCTTGGGCAGGTCGAGCCGGTGCACGGCATCCAGGTAGCGCGCCAGGCGGTCGCCGTAGCGCTGCAGCACATGGACATTGCCGAGCACGAAACTGATCGGGTTGTTCAGCTCGTGCGCCACGCCGGCCACGAGCCTGCCCAACGAGGCCATCTTTTCCGAATGCAGCAGTTGCTGCTGCGCCAGTTTCAGGGCCTCGTGCGCCTCGCGCAACTGATGGTAGGCGCGCTTGAGCTCGCCCAGCGGGCGCCCGACCAGCACATGGCCCACCTTGCGCCCGGCGCTGTTGTGGCGCGGCGTGCAGTTGAGGTCCACCGGCAGGGCCTGGCCGGCCGCGTCGCGCAGGTTGATCTCCACCACGACACCGGCGCGCGTCTGCGTGTGGTACATGGCCAGTTGCCAGCGCTGCACGCTTTGCTCGTCGGCCAGCAGGTCGAGCACGGGGCTGCCGCGCAGCGCGTCCTCGCTGCGCCCGACCAGTTCGCACAGCGCGGCGTTCGTCTCCTCGATCACGCCGTCCTGGTTGCAGGCGATCAGCACATCGCTCATGGCCGAGAGCAGGCTGAAGATGAACTGTTGCGACTGCTCGAGCTGCGCGTTCTTTTCCTCGAGCTCGATTTCGTCGCTGACCAACTTGGAGTAGACCTCGTCCATCTTCTGGATGACATCGAGCCAGGTCGCCTCGTCGATGCCCTCGATCTCGCTCAGGGGCACTTGTTGCAATGGTGAGGGTGGGGGAACAGCCATGATTCAGAAACAATGGATCAATGCACCGTGCAGACCATGCACGGATCAAACGAGCGAACGATGTGCTGCACGGCCACGCTCTGGCCGCGCCCGGCCGCGCTGTCGATGCGCGCGCCGACCAGCGCGGTCTCCAGCGCGCCCGGCGTGCCGGCGGCGTCGCGCGGTGAGAAGTTCCAGCTCGTCGGCGCCACGATCTGGTAGCGCGCGATGCGGCCGTTCTCGATGCGAAGCCAGTGCCCGAGCGCGCCGCGCGCGGCTTCCGACAGACCGCTGCCCTGCGCCTGCGACGGCAGCGCCTGCACCTGGTGGTAAGGCGCGCGTGGCTCCAGTTCCAGCAGCCACGCTTCCATCAGCGGCAGGATGCGCGCGAGCTCCAGCAGGCGCGCGAGCACACGCGTATAGACCGTGCCGCCGTGGGCGCGTACGAGATCGTGAATCAAGGGCTGGCCGGCGACCAGCTGGCGCGCGATGGCGCCGGTCTCCATCACCTGCCCGGCCAGGCGCGGCGCCTTGTTCCAGGTGTAGGCGCCGGCCTTGTCCGGCTGCACCTGGGTCGCGCCGTCGAGCGGATGCAGCGGCAGTCCGGCCTGGCCTTCATCGAGCCAGGCATGGCGCATGTCCTCGCTGATCTGCGCCGCATCGAGCCGCAAGCGCTGCTGCAGCTGCGCGTCCCAGACGCCCTGCGCCAGCGCATGACCGCCCTCGAAGCGCGGGTAGGCGCCATAGCTGAGGTAGCGCCCGGGGCCGGGCCCCATGCCGGCCAGACCGGCATCGGCGGCAATCTCGAGGAACAGCGCGAGGTCGCTGCCGCTTGCGCGGGCAGCGCAGCGCTGCAGGGCCGCCAGGCTGTCGAGCGAGCCCACCTCTTCGAGCGCAACGCCGAACAGGATTTGCTCGAGGAAGGCGCGCATCTCGCGCAAGCCGGCGAGCAGGTGCACGCGTTCGGTCGGCTCGATCGCGCGCGAGGTGCCGCCGGGCAGGATGGCGCCGCTGTGCGGCCATTTGCCGCCGAGCGTGCCGATCAGCTCGAACCAGCGTGCGCGCTGGGCCAGCGCCGCGCCGCTGTGCAAGCCACCACCCGCATTGGCACCGACCATGGCCGCAAAACGGCGCTGCGCCTGCGCGTACCAACGCCGGCCGGCATAGACCTCGCGCGTGAAGTCGGGCATGAAGAAGACATAGAAATGCGTCAGGTGATCCGCCAGGTTCTCGCAGGCCAGCATCAAGTTCGTCGCCAGCTGGCCGTTGGCCGGCATCACGACGCCCGACGCATCGGCCAGCGCGCGCGCCGCCGCCACCGACTGCGAGACCGAGCAGATGCCGCAGATGCGCGGCGCGATCGTCAGCGCATCCATCGGATCGCGACCGACCAGCATCAGCTCGAAGCCGCGGAACAGCGGCGCCTTCACGCGCGCTTCGACGATGCGCTCGTCCTGCACCTCGAGTTCAACCTCGAGATCGCCCTCGATGCGGTTGAAGGGGCCCAGGACGAGACGCGTCATGCTGGCCCCCACGCTCGGCATTGCATGTCCTCGCTGCCACCCGAGGGGGTGCGAGCTTGCTTGGGGCGGCCCGGCGCGGCGCTCATCCTAGCGCAAGCCAGTCTTGCGCGACACCGGTGGCACGGCCAGGTGATCGCTGTGGGAGTTCTTCTTGACGCGCTTGGGCGTGGCGCTCTTGGAGAGCGAGGCCAGCGCGACGAACCAGGCTTTGGGCATGTCGATCGGCAGGCCCGTCGGGATGCCCGCGAGCTTGGGTGTGAGGTGAAACGGATGGCCCGGGCTCTGAAACGCCGGCTCGGTGCAACTGATGCAGGCATAGCCGGCGCGCGTGCACGAGCCGTGGCCGTTCCAGAGCCGGGCATTGCAGTCGGCGTGCGCCTGCGTGCCCTTGCAACCCATGTTCTCCATGGTGCAGCCCAGGTCCGAGGGCTTCCCTGCACTGGCCTTGTATTCGTAGTACTCGTTGCGCGTGCAGCCGTGGTGCACCAGTTGATCGGCATAGAAGCGCGGCCGCCCGAGCGGATCGAGGTCATCGGCGCCGAGCTGGCCCGCGGCGAGTGCCATCAGCGTGTCCGTGATCCAGCCCGGGTGCGTCGGACAACCGGCAATGTTGATCACCGGCAGGCCGCCGCGCGCGACAAAGCCGGCACCGAGCAGGCCGCCGCGGCGCTCGTCTTCATACTGCAGACCGCAAGCATCGGTCGGGTTGCTGCCGCTGGCCGTGATGCCGCCCCAGGCCGCGCAGCTGCCCACCGCCAGCACGTGGGTCGCAACGGCGCTGAGCTGGCGCACCCAGTCGATCATCGGCACATCGGTGCCGGACAAAACGTGGAAGCGACCGCTGCCCTGCGGCCCGCGCAGAAGCGCGCCTTCGACGCACAGTGCATCAAGCCGCATCCGCCCCGCCAGGCAGTCGGCCAGCAGGTCGAGCAGATCCTGTTCGCCTTCGAGCGAGAGCGCCGGGTGCCACAGCATCTCGACACCGTTGCGGCGCAGCAGCTGCGGCAAGTCGGGCGTGTCAGCGCACAACAGGGACATGCTGCAGCCGCCGCAACCACCGGACTGCAGCCACAGCACATTGAGCGTCATGTCGTCTCCACTTTCACGAATCCCCGCGTCTCCATGGGTCGCAGTCTATACCGTGCAGACCACGCAGGGGTCGTAAGCGGCGGCCAGCGCGCGCGCGGATGCCGTGTCGTGCGGTGCCAGCGCCGCAAGGGCACGCCCCAGCGCGCCGTCAGGATGGAAATTCCACTCGGTCGGCGCCAACACGCGGTAGTCCTGCACCGCGCCAAGGGGGTCGAGCTGCACCCAGTGCAGCAACAGGCCGCGCGCCATCTCGCACCAGGCCAGCGCCTGCCCCGGCGCCAGCTGCAGCGCGCCGCTGGCCAACAGCAGCGGCGCCGTGTCGGGCGTAGCTGACGCCAGCTCGATCAGCTCCAGCCAGCGCGCGCTCAAACGTATCCAGGCGCTGTGCGCTGGCGCGCTCGCGTTCCGATGGCGCAAGCGCGTCCACGGGCCGGTCTCGGCGCAGCGGCCGCGCCAGAGCGGGTGCTGCACGAAATCGCTTTCGCGCGCCATGGCTTGCGCCAGCTGCGTGAGCTGCGCACGCTGCACCACCGGATCGGCGTCGAGCAGGTCGAGGCTGCGCAGGTCCGGGCGCAAGCTCTCGGCCAGCGGATGCCAGCTTGCCAGACAACGCGCGGGCAGCAACTGCTGCGCGTGGGCCGTGCACCAGTGCGCCAGCGCATCCGGCGCATGGTGATCGGCCAGCCACCGCAGCGGGTCCTGACCGAGGATGTGCGCGTCCAGCCAGGACCGCAAGGCGCCCAGCGTCTGCCAGGCCGCACCCTCGTCGCTGACCGGCCGCGCGCTCACGAGCGGCAGCGGACAGCCGCGCAACCAGTCCAGCGAGGGTGCGAGCGGCAGCGCGCCAGGCAGGCGCTGCGGCCAGTCCAGCGCGATGCTGCGCAGATGGTCGCGCGCGGTCTCCAGCACCAGCAGCACGGGTGCGGGTTGCGTGATCGCCTCGGGTGTCTGCGCCGCCGCCAGCGCCAGCTCTGCCATGCGGCGGTGCGCATGCGCGCACAAGGTGAAGAGGCTGCCCAAGCTGGCACTCACCTGCGCATCGCGCTCACCCCGCAGCAGATGCCCGAGCCGCCCGGCGCCGAGCACCGGGCGCTGGCCGATGATCGCCGGCGCGCTCCCCGGACGCAGCTGGTACTGGCCGGCGAGCGTGTCCCAGGCGGTGGTGGTTTGCATGCCGGGCAGTTTACCCACAGCGCCGGTGCTGCGCCAGGATCGAGCAGCCGGCTTCCCCGGTCGGAGCCGACACGCACAAACAGCGCCACGCGATGATTGGTCGCAGAGTACACTGATTCCAGCGGTTGCCGCCCCCGCGTCGTGGGAAGCGTCGGGACAGGCGCTGTTCTGTTGTGGTTTTTCTCAAAGGAAATTATCATGTCGCCAGCAGACGTCACGAATCAGATTTATGCGCGCCTGGACGAACTCGGCGGTCAAGTGCGGCATTTGCAGCAGAGCTTTGACACCGTCAACCAGAGGTTTTCCGAATCGCTCAGTAACCTCAACGTGCTGGCCAATCATGCCAAAGAATCGGCGATCCGCGCGGGAGCGGCAGCCTTGAGTGCCGCCAATGCCTGCGAGCGCGCGGCGAAAGCCGCCAAGCTGGCCGCGTCCAAGGAAATATTCGAGCTGGTGCGGGAAGCGGCCGACGCCGCGGGGCTTGCCGCCGAGGCTGCAGCAGAAGCCGCCGCGTCAGCTTCGGCAGCCGCCTCGGCAACGGCAACGGCGGCGGCCATTCTTTTGAACCCGGACTCGGTGAGAGCATCGGCGGATGCTGCACAGGCCGCAAAAGGCGCTGCCGATTCGGCGCTGGCCGCGGTGAAGATCGCGCAGGAAGTCAATTCGTTTCTGGCCAGGCCGTAGCGGTCGCGCCAGCCTTGCAAAGACCTGTCCTGCTTAGGCCGGAATCGAGTAGCCCTTTTCCCGGAACAAGCGCAGGCACGCATCGACGACGGCACCGTCGTATCGCGTTGCGCGACCACGCGTGATTTCCTCCAGCGCCCGGGCCAAACCCAGGGCCGCCCGGTAGGGTCGATGCGATGCCATGGCCTCGATCACGTCGGCCACCGCCATCACGCGCGCCTCGAGCAAGATCTCGTCGCCCTTGAGGCATTGCGGATAGCCGCTGCCGTCCATGCGCTCGTGATGCTGCAGCGCGACCTCGGCGACCGGCCACGGAAACTTGACGCCCTTGAGCACGTCGTAGCCGGCCTGGGCATGTCCCTGCACCAGCTGGTAGGCGATCGGACTGAGCTTGCCGGGCTTGGCTAGGACTTCCGCCGGAACCGTGATCTGGCCGACGTCATGCAGAAAACCCGCCACGCGCAATCCCTCGCGGCGGCGCTCGTCCCATCCCAACTCGGCACCGATGGCGGCGGCGATGTCCGAGACGCGCCGCTGATGGCCGGCGGTATAGGGGTCGCGCAGTTCGCCCAGGCGCGTGGCCACCTCGACCGAACTCATGAACGCAACTTCGAGTTCGGCCAGGTATTGCCTGATCTCCTGTTCGGCGCGCTGCTTCTCGGAAACATCCTGCACCATGCAGACCATCGAGGTGCGCCCGTTCTGCGACGCCGTGCCGGGCGCTGATTTCGAGCGTGATGGCAGTCCCGTCCGGGCGGATAAACGGCAATGTCAACAGGACATTGCCGGCACCCGATTCGATTCTCGCGCGCTCATGGACGATCTTCTCCTGGCTCTCGGGCGCCTGCCCTAACAGCTCGAACGTATCCTTGCCCATCAAGGCCTCGGGTTTCCAGCCAAGCATCTCGCACAGACGCTGATTGACATAGACGATCCGGCCCTCCTGGGCAATGTAGACGCCCGTCATGTTTTGCTCGATCATGCCCCGAAACTGCGTTTCGGCCACGCGCAGATCGGCGCGCGCTTTCTCACCGGAGGCCTCGCGGGCGAAGTTGTCGAGCGCAAAGCTGATGTCGCTCGCCATTTGGAAAAGCAATTCGCGCGCGGACTGATCAAAGGCGTCGATCGTGCCCGAATACAGCATGAGCGCGCCAACCACGGCGCCGTCGCGATACAGAGGCAGCGCAGAAGACGAGCGAAAGCCGACGCGCGCGGCCAGCTCATGCCACGGCTCGGTGAGCGGGTCATTCTGGAAATCCTGGCACCACACCTGTCGCCCGTCACGCAGAGCCATCCCCGTCGGACCGTGTCCGATCGGGCTGTCCGAATCCGCACTGATGTCGATGTGCTTGAGGTATTCCTCGGCCGTCGAGCCAAAGCTGCTCGCCACCCGGATGGTCTGCGCGAGCGGGTCTATCAAGCCGATCCAGGCCAGCTTCATGCCGCCGAGCTCAACGGCAACCCGGCAGATTTCCGCAAACAGTTCCGCCTCACTGCTGCAGCGCACGATGGCCTCGTTGCAGCTGCTCAATGCGGCATACAGGCTGGTCAGTCGCGCGATCTTCGCTTCGGCTGCGCGGCGCTCGGTGATGTCGATGGTGTAGCCGGCAAGGTAGCGCGGCGTTCCGGCGATCAGAATCGGAAATTTGATCGTCGTATAAAAGCGTTCGTCGAACTCCTCTTCGACGGAGACCGTCTTCCCCTCGCGAAGCACCCGCATATCGTCCGCCACCATCTTCTTCGCGAGGTCGGAAGGAAAAAGCTCATCCATGCTCTTGCCAAGCAGCTCCGGGAGCGGCCTTCCGAGCATGGTCTCATAGTTCCGGCTCAGCCTGATCGAGCGGATGTTCTCATCCTTGAAAAAGACATAGATCGGACTGTTGTCCATGAAGTGCGTGAAGATTTCTTCACTCTCGTGCAGCGCCGCCAGCGACGTTTCGGCCTTTTTCTGCGAGGTGACCGCATCCTCGAGCAGGTTGATCTCGGCCGCACGCCGCTGCGCCATCGACGCCGTGAGGGCCTGCAATTCGATATTCTTCTCGCGCAGCGCGTGCCCCAGGCGCCAGATGCGGCCAAAGGCCTCGATCCGCGCCACCAATTCGCGATCGCCGACAGGACGCGCAATGAAGCCGTCGGCGCCCGAACTCAGGCCATCGGCCTGCTCCTCGCTCTGCGTGTGAATGCCCGACATGATAATCACCATCAGGTCCGCCAGCGCCGGCTCGGCCTTGATGCGCCGGCAGACTTCAAGGCCATCCATGCCCGGCATGTCCCAGTCGACCAGCACCAGATCGCAGTCGCCGGCGCGCATGATCCCGAGCGCCTGCTCGCCGCTCGAAGCCGCCTGCGTGGCAAATCCGGCGCGCTCCAGCACGCGCGCGTTGCCGCGCAGCAGTTCGGCGTCGGCGTCGACCAGCAAGACCCTCAGTTTGCGCAAGTCGTCCATGCTGCCAGCCTATCCGGATTCATTGCCATAACGCGTCGCTTCGCCCAATCTTGTGCACAGCGCATTGACCTCCTGCTTGAGTTCAACCATGCGCAGTTCGCGGCCGATGGCAACATCGTTGAAACGCTTCAGATCGGTATTGATCGCGAGCAGTTCCTCGGTGTATTGGCGCTGCGCCTCCTGCGCGCCCCTGGCCTCGGTGATGTCGCTGCCGACGGCGTAGATCATGTGATCGGCTTTGGAAAGCGTGGCAGACCAGGCAATCAGCCGGAACGGGCCGTTCTGGTGGCGATACCGGTTCTCGAAATGAAAAGTGTCGATGCCTTGCCCCAGCCTGCCCATCTCTGACAGGCTCGCCGCCTTGTCATCGGGATGCATGAGGTCAAGGAAGTTCTTGCCCGACAGTTCCTGCGGCGCATAGCCCAATATCGGCTGCCAGCCCTTGTTGACGCGCACGATCGTGCCGTCGAGCTGCGCGATCAAGTGCAGATTCATCGATTGATCGAAGAAATTTCTCAGGGCCTCCTGCGCGTGTTTGCGTTCGCTGATGTCGCGCGCGGACTCGAACAGCACCGGCTTGCCCTCCAGTTCGAGGGCCCGCCCGCTGACTTCAACATCGAACACGCTGCCGTCCTTGCGCCGGTGCCGGGTCTCGAAGGCAGAGCGCTCCTTGCGCGCCAGTTGCATCGCCAGCATGGCCTTGAGTTCCTGCTCGCTCCACTGCGAATCCCACAGCGACAGGTGGGCGCCGATCAGTTCGTCGCGGGTATAGCCCAGCATTTCGCAGAAGGAATCGCTGACTTCGAGCACCTTGCCCTCGGCGTCCAGAACATGCACGCCATCGCTCGCGCTGCGCAGGAAAGCCCGGTTTCTCTCGGCCTCCTTTCTCAATTCAATTTCAGCCCGTTTGCGCTGGTCGATATTGTTGACGCTCGATTGCAGGGCGATCGCGCCATCGTGCAACCGGAAGGCGGCGGCAGTCCCGGACAGCCAGCGTTCTTGTCCGTCCGGCAGCACGACACGGAACTCGATGGCCCGGAATCCCTCGCCGGTTTGCCTGAGCTGCTCCCAGGCTTGGTCGAGACGGGCCCGGTCGCCCGGATGGACAATATCGTGGCGCGACCAGTCCATGAAGAACTCCGGCGGATAACCCATCACCCGCTCGCACAGCGGACTGGCGTAAACCATCCGGCCAGCGGCGTCGCGCACGAAGATGGCGTCGGAGGAGTTTTGCACGATGCTGCGCAAACGCGCCTCGTTTTCGATCAGTTGCCGCTGCTGCCGGCCGGAGATGAGCAGCGGCAGGCCGATACCCAGGACGATGTCCAGTCCGATCACAAAGACCAGGGCAAGGGTGTAGACCGGGTTGGCGCTGGCCATGACATCCTGATCGTCCGACGTCATGAAAGGCATGACCACGAGGCGCGCGCCCATGAACAAGGCGTTCGCCAGGTACGCGGCGCCGATGAAGGCAAGCACCGTGCGGTCAGCGCCTTCGCGCCGCCGGAGAAAGAGCAGTGCGGAGTGAAAGAAGAGCACGGCCAGCGCCGCGGAAATGCTGTAGGTGCGCGCCCACAGGCTGGGCACGAGGTAGGTGAAGCCGCACAGCAGCGCGGCGCTGATCGCCAGCACGACCCAGTGCCATCGCGGACCGTCCTGGCCCAGCAGAAGTTTGCGGCTGCCGGCAAAAAGCCAGATCGCACCCGCGATCAGAAAGGTGTTCGCTGCAACGATCGAGAGCAGATCGGGAATGAAGCCGCGCAGCGCGTAGAGCGCGAAACCCGGTACACCGGCGCTGGCGCCCAGGACCCAGAAATAAACGCTTTGATCCCGGGCAACGGTCTTGTAGACGAGCAGCAGGCCGGCGGCAAACAGCAGGCTGGTCATCATCGCGACCATGCCCAGCGTGCGCACATCCAGATGGTACATATTGCGTTCGGATCAGGCGGCGCCAGGCGTCAAGCTAGTGTCCTGTCCCACTGATACGTGAGCAAAGTCGATGCAACTTTTCCAGGATCGAATCTGCAGTAGCCGTCCACTGGAAGGGTTGGCTGTGGGCATTGTGGTGAGTGACAAACTGGTCGATGCGCTGAATCAACTGCTTTACGCTGGTGAACGATCCGCGACGGATTGCTTTGTCAGTGATCAACGCAAAGAATCGCTCG
>Ga0209697_10000471_pt1 | contig 65330 bp, 60 predicted proteins | sample AliMusrvi5mmetaG_FD_184115 | JGI IMG/M metagenome (GOLD analysis project Ga0209697, IMG submission 184115) | Freshwater lake bacterial and archeal communities from Alinen Mustajarvi, Finland, to study Microbial Dark Matter (Phase II) - Alinen... | ecosystem: Environmental > Aquatic > Freshwater...
GATGAAATGCTCCTGGCCATCGCACGGGATCCCAACCCACATCGCCCCGGCCGCAGCGAACCGCGCGTCAGAAAACGCCGCCCAAAAAACTACCGCCTTCTCACCAAACCCCGGCATGAAATGGGTCCCTTGCCCCACCGGAAAGACGGCGTCGAAAACCATCCCGAAACCGCCTTAACTTAGTGCCATTCCACCCTGACCCCCAGTTCCAATAGCAATTGGTTAGAAACTAAATGGCGCTGCCGACGGCATGGCCGCTGGCCCAGGCCCACTGGAAATTATATCCTCCGAGCCATCCGGTGACATCGACGACCTCCCCGACAAAGTAGAGTCCGCGCACGGAACGGGCTTCCATCGTCTTCGAGGAAAGCGCGCCGGTATCGACGCCGCCGATGGTGACTTCCGCTTTCGCATATCCCTCGGTGCCGGCGAAAGTGACGGGCCAGTTGTGAAGGAGTTTGTCGAGCGCCAGGAGTTCGGCGGGGCTGGATTGGTTCGGGGGCTTTGATTGCGGGAGGCGGGAGCACCAGGCCTCCGCGAAGCGTCTCGGCAAATGTTCCGCGAGCAGAGATGGCAGGCTGGTCTTCGGGCTCTTCATGGGAAGCAAGATGCCGGGAAGCAGGTCGAGCGAAACGGTGTCGCCCGGTTTCCAATACGAGGAAATTTGAAGGATTGCCGGCCCGCTCAACCCACGGTGGGTGACAAGCATCGCCTCTTGAAATGATGTTCCGCCCAGCTTGGCCCGGATCGGAATGGCGGTGCCGCTGACCCCGCGAAAGGCGTCGAGATCCTCCCTGCCGAAGGTGAGAGGAACGAGGCCCGGACGCATCGGGGTAACGTGCAGGCCGAACTGGCGTGCGATCCGGTGGCCGAAATCGGTGGCGCCAAGACGCGCAAACGAAAGCCCGCCGGTGGCGATCACCAGCGCGTCGCAGGAGAAATTGCCGCGTGTGGTAATCAGATCGAATGTCCCGGCATGCCGCACCTCTTCAACCCGGCAGCCGCATTGGATTTCCACACCGCCTTCCGCGCACTCGGCCAGCAACATCCCGAGGATCTCGCCCGAACGTCCGTTGCAAAATTGCTGACCGAGTTTTTTCTCGTGATAAGCGATCCCGTGCTTTTCAACGAGGGCCAGAAAATCCCGGGGAGAAAACCGCGCGAGCGCGCTCCGGCAGAAATCCGCATTGGCCGAAATAAAGTTGTCGGCCGAGGCGCCGAGGTTGGTGAAGTTGCACCGCCCGCCCCCGGAGATCGCAATTTTTTGTCCGGCGGTTTCGTTGTGTTCAAGAACCGCCACACGCTTTCCGCGCCGGCCGGCTGTGAGCGCGCAGAAGAGCCCGGCGGCACCGCCCCCGACAATGATCGCGTCGTATTTCATCCGGAAAGAGGAAAAACCTCAACAACTCAAAGAACGAAAAGGGAACAACGCGGCCGACATCATGGCAATTTTTTGATCTTGTCCCAGATTCGGTCGAGTTCGGCGAGCGGGGTGTTTTCGACGCGCCGACCGGTTTTGGCCAGATCGCGTTCCACCGCCTGGAACCGTCGGATGAAGCGGTTTGTGGTCGAAGCGAGGGCGGTTTCGGCATCGACGCCGAGTTTGCGGGCAAGGTTGACCGCCGAAAACAAAATATCGCCGACTTCGTGTTCGACCGCTTTGGTGTCGCCCGAGGCGATCGCCTCCCGCACTTCGCCGATCTCTTCCTCCAGTTTGTCGAAGACCGGCGCGACGTCCGGCCAGTCAAATCCGGCCCGGCCCGCCTTTTTCTGCACGTTTTGTGCGCGAAGGAGCGCGGGCAGGGCGGTCGCCATTCCGTCGAGCAATCCGGCGGAGAGTCCGCCTTTTTCGGTGCGCTTGATCTGTTCCCATTGGCGGAGAACCTGGCCGGAGGTGTCCGCCTGCTTGTCTCCGAAGACGTGAGGGTGCCTCCGGATCATCTTTTCGCAGACATGTGCCGCCACCTCTTCGATGGCAAACGCGCCCCGCTCGTCGGCAATCTGCGCATGCATGACAACGTTGAGCAGCAGGTCGCCGAGTTCTTCCTTCAAATTTTCGTCATCCTCACGTTCGATCGCGTCGATGACCTCGTAGCCTTCCTCGATCAACGCCCCGCGGAGGCTGGTGTGCGTTTGCTCCCGATCCCACGGGCAGCCGCCCGGCGCCCGGAGCCTCGCCACGATTTCGCGCAGCCGGGCGACCGGGTGCTGGCTTTCGGTTTCTGACTGGAGCGATGAGTCGGCCATCGGGCGTTTGAAAGCTGTCGCGCTAGCTTTTCCAGAGCGAGCTGTTGCCGTGGCCGAATTCATTGACTTCCTCGCTCGATGTCCGGGCCACGAAAAGCACCAGCCCGACGTTGGCAATGATTGTGCCGACATACACGCCGAAGACAAACCAGGAAGGAAGCTCCGCAACCGCAAGGGCGTCATAAAACCCCTTGAAGGAAGAAATCGGCGTGGAGGCATGAATGAACAGCTTCATCGTCCAAGCGATGAGAATGATCGCAAAAATAAACACGTAATTTCTCTTGAGCCGCCGTCCGATCGCTTCGATTTTGCTGATCTTGAACGAGGGCAGGAGCAGATCCTCGCAGACAAGGCGCCGCCACTCCCCGTCGAGAATCCGGGGGTTCTGCGAAACGATGGGAACCAGAAAATGAGATTCCAACATGCGCACGCGCCCGCGGAAGGCATCGTAAAACCGGTAGCGCCTAGCCTCGATCCAGAGCATGACCCACACCAGGGCGAGGTTGAAAAAAAAGATGATGTGCGGCAGGTCGCGAAACGAAAAGGCGGCTCCGATGATCGTGGTCGTGCTCGTGATCGCCCAAGTGGTGGTCACGTCGAGCCGCTGCCTCCAGATCATGATCCGGCCGAGTTCGCCACGATAGAAATGCGACATCGCGTTGACGTAACAGGGATCGTTCAGGCTTGGCTTGGCCAACAAACCGATATCGGGTTTTTCGCTTGGTGTGCTCATTTTAAAATTTCCCGTCCTTGGCGATCAGTTCTTCCCGTTCGCGCTGCAGCCGTGCGCGCTCGCGGGGCGTGAGACTGCCCAGCCCGGATCGCGAAATCTTTTCGAGAATCGCATCGATCCCCCCGTTTGCTTTTTCCCGCGGAACCACTCGCAGACGCGGTTTCTGGAACGAGGCCATCCACTCGGCGATGGCGCGGACGGGCCGGATGTCCCCATGCCGCATGTGCCGGACGATCACATAGGCGGCCGCGCTGTCAACAAGCAGAACCCCCAGCGAAACGAAATCCGACAGGGCCAAACATTGGAGAGAGTTCACGACCAGGAGGGCGATCACGACCCAGCGGGCCTGCACGCTGAAAAAGATCTCCGCCGACGGATACAGCACCGCGAAGGCGACAAAAATCCCGAAATGCAGGGCGCCGGAACCCTTGTCCATCGAAGAAAAACCGAGCAGTCCCGCCGCTGACAGCAAGACCGGCGGCAGCAGAAGAAGAACCAGATAAAGCCGGAAAAAAGCCTTGTGGCCGAGATGCCGCTCGATCTCTGTTCCGAACGCGACCAGCAGGTAAAGCTCGATCAGAAACATCCAGTAAGGGGGGAGATGCACAAACGCGTAGGTCACGGGCTGCCAGAGGGCGAGCCCGTGCAGAAACCCGTTGCTGGAAAAAACGAGCGCCTGCAAAAAGGCCTCCGCGCCCGCGGCCATCGCAACCGCCGTAAGCACCATCGTCAAGGCATGCAGAGCGGCAAGCACCGTGCTGACATGGACAGGATGCCGCCCGATCCACGTCAGGGGCGCAAAATCACCCGTGTTCCGGTATGCGTTCATCGCATCAAGGAATACGGGCGCTTCAAAAAACTCACAAGCTGGAACTCGTTTTCCTTGCCTCCCCGCGAAAAAACGTCATTATTAGCACCGCTTATATTTAATTTATGACAACCACACTCGGAACAAAAAAACCAACCAACGCAAACATCCTGGCCTGGGTGGACGAGATCGCCGCCCTCGCCCAGCCGGAGAAAATTTTCTGGTGCGACGGCTCGGAAGCCGAAGACAAGGCGATGCGCGACCTGATCGTGGCATCGGGAGCCGGTCTCTGGCTCAACGAGAAGCTCCGTCCGAACTGCCTCCTCGTGCGCAGCGACGTGCGCGACGTCGCCCGCGTGGAGGAACGCACGTTCATCTGTTCGAAGGCCAGGAAGGACGCCGGCCCGACGAACAACTGGGAGGCTCCCGATGTCATGAAGACCAGGATGAACGGCCTGTTCAAGGGTTGTATGAAGGGCCGCACGCTCTATGTGATCCCGTTCAGCATGGGACCGATCGGCTCCCCGATCGCCCAATACGGCATCGAGATTTCCGACAGCCCGTATGTCGTCGCCAGCATGCGCATCATGACCCGGATGGGCGAGGCGGTCTATGCGCAGATCGCCAAGACCGGCGGCTTCGTGAAGTGCCTGCACTCGGTCGGATCTCCGCTCGCCGCAGGAGCAAAAGATGTCACCTGGCCGTGCAATCCCGAAAACACTTATATCACCCACTTCCCGGATGACCGGCTCATCATGAGCTTCGGCTCGGGTTACGGCGGCAACGCCCTCCTCGGGAAAAAATGTTTCGCCCTGCGCATTGCCTCGGCGATGGCCCGCGACGAGGGCTGGATGGCCGAGCACATGCTCATCCTCGGCGTCAAGGATCCGAGAGGCAACAAGACCTACGTCACCGCCGCGTTCCCAAGCGCCTGCGGGAAGACAAACTTCGCGATGCTCATCCCGCCGAAACAACTCAAGGACGAAGGCTGGGAAGTTTCCTGCGTCGGCGACGACATCGCCTGGATCAAGCCGGGTCCGGACGGTCACCTCCGCGCGATCAACCCCGAGGCCGGATTCTTCGGCGTTGCGCCGGGAACCGCCTACGACAGCAACCCGATGGCGATGGATTCGATCAAGCGCGACACGATCTTCACCAACGTCGCCCTCACCGACGACGGAGACATCTGGTGGGAAGGCATGAGCAAGGAGAAGCCCAAGCACCTCATCGATTGGAAGGGCAAAGACTGGACACCCGAGACCAAGGATGCCGAGGGCAAGCCGGTTCTTTCCAGCCATCCGAACAGCCGCTTCGCCGCGCCCGCCCGCAACTGTCCGATCATCGATCCCGACTGGGAAAATCCCGCCGGCGTGCCGGTGAGCGCGATGGTTTTTGGCGGACGCCGCGCGACCACGATGCCGCTGATCTTCCAGTCGTTCAACTGGGTTCACGGAGTCTATCTCGGGGCCACGGTCGGCTCGGAAATGACCGCTGCCGCCGCCGGCACCGTCGGCCAGGTGCGCCGCGATCCGATGGCCATGCTTCCGTTCTGCGGATACAACATGGGCGACTACTTTGCCCATTGGCTCGAAATGCGCCATCAGGTCAAATACCTGCCCGCCATTTTCCACGTGAACTGGTTCCGCAAGAGCCCGGAGGGCAAGTTCCTCTGGCCGGGATTTGGCGACAACACCCGCGTCCTCAAATGGATCGTCCAGCGCTGCGAAGGCAATGCGCATGCCGTCGAAACCGCGATCGGCTGGGTGCCGGAATACAACGACCTCGACTTGCGTGGGATCGAAAGCGATATCACGCCCGAGAAATTTGCCGTGGCCCAGAAGATCGATACCGCCGAGTGGCACCGCGAGCTCGTGATGCAGGATGAACTCTTCATCAAGCTCTACAGCCACCTTCCGAAAGAACTCATCTTCCAGCGCGAGCTCCTCATCTCGCGCCTGTAAAAAACTTTCTCCCCAATAACTCCCCGCAGCGGTCATCAAGATCCTGCGGGGATTTTTTTTGTGCGCACGGCGGCGGCTTCTCCAACAAAAACATGCCACGGAGGAGACGTGGCGCAGAGAAGATTTTCCCAACAGCGGGGGCCTGGCATCATTTCCCGCTCCCAATCCAAAAGGCGTCAACACGCGGGATCCCATTTCCGGCCTCACTGTTACACCGGAAGACACTCTTGACACCGGAGAGCATCCGTGAAACATTGACGTGACCCTATGAGAACGGCGAGTGTGAGAGACATCCGGCAGAATTTCCCCCGCGTCATGGCGTGGATTGCGGATGGCGAACAGGTGGCAATCACCATGCGGCGCAAAGTTGTTGCGCGGCTGGTTCCGGACAAACCGGCGGCGGCGAAGCGGCGGACGTTGGCGGACAGCGCGGCGGCCCGGCGCGACAAGTCCGGTTGGCCCATCATGGCGGGAGAGGATGCCGTGAACCTCGTCCGCGAGGCATCGGGAAAATGGTGACCGGCCATGCGCGTTTGCTGCGACACCAGTTTCCTTTTCTCGTTCTACGGGCGCGACACGTTCACCCCGGCGGCATTGGCTGCGGCCCGCGAGGTTGCGAAAGCCCCGGGCCTTTCGCCTTTCAACGAATACGAATTTCCCAATGCCGTGCGGCTGGCCTGCTTCCGGGGGGCGATTGGCGGGGAACAGGCGGCGGCGATGCTGGAAGACTTCGCGGCGGATCTGGCGGCGGGAAGGCTGGCCCCCGAGGTGGCGAGCCTCACGGCCATTCTTGAAGAGGCAAAACGGCTTTCCGCCAAGCACACCCAGGCACACGGGTACCGGGCATTCGATATTCTCCATGTGGCGGCGGCAGTGACCATGAAGGCGGATGCCTTCCTGAGTTTTGATCTCAACCAGCGGCAGCTTGCCAAGGCGGCAGGTTTGAAGGTCTTCCCCCAAGCGATCCCGAAACCGGGCAAATGACATGAAGCAACCGGCGATAAATAACCAGCGGAGCAAGGCTTTCGCCTCATTTGATGACCGGCAAAGAACACTCGCGGCCCATGCCGGACTTGACCTCATGCCCGCGAAAACCGCCAAAAGAAAACCATGAGCGCGGAACTTGAAGCGACCTAGGCGGCCATGCTAACGGCCCCGGATGTCATGCGCGCCCCCGCGTGCGGTGTCCGGCACCACGCCGGACAATGCGCTTGGCTCCGAACAAAAAAGCCGGGCAAATCGAATGGCTGTCAGAAATCTTCGCCTGCTCCCCCGGTTCCCATTGTTTCCCTTCAATTTCAAAAAGGCGTCAATACGCGAAACCCCGTCTCCACATCAAAAAAAAGGCAAGGCGTCCTCTCCCGGAATACCGACCGGGGACGCCGAGCCGGCGTGAAGATGGAATTGTTCGTTTGCCACGGCATTGGCCGGGGGTGTATGGTTTCCCCATGAACTTTCGCTTTCAAATCGGGAAAGCCACCGAAACCGCCTGCGAGTTTCTGGAGCGGGCCGGTGGGCAGATCAACATCATGAAACTGATGAAGCTCTGCTACCTCCTGGATCGGCTTTCGCTGGATCGGCGGGGGATCCCGGTGGTCGGCGGCGATTACCTCTCCATGCGCAATGGCCCGGTGACGAGCGAATTGCTCGACCTCATCAACGCCGGTCGGATCGAGGGCGAAACCGATACTTGCTGGGAACGCAGCATCAGCGATCAGGTGGATCACGAAATCAAACTCGAACAAAAACCCGAGCGACTGCACCTCTCGGATGCCGAACTGGGCTTGATCGAAGCGGTCTGGCAGGAACATGGACGCCGCGACCAGTGGCAGCTGGTGGATTGGTGCCACACCCACTGCGGCGAATGGTCGCCGCTGTCGCGCGGATGCGCCCCCATCCCCGTGGAGCGCATCGCCCAGGCTCTCGGCAAACCGCCGGAAATCGTCCAAAAATTCGCCCGCGAAGCCGCCGAACTCAACCAACTCGACGACATCTTCGCCGCCGCCTGATCCGGCTCGGCACCGCGCTCAAAAGCACGGAATTCCCGTATCATCGCTGCTTGAGGCATGATTGAATCGGCGCGCGTTGCCGAGGGAATGCCACCCGGTCCCCGACGCTGGCTTGCGGATGAAACAACAATTTCCTCTCCGCAAAAAACCTGAAAATAATCCGCTTCTTATGGAGAGTCGACGCGCCGGGGGCAATCGAAAAACGTCAGGCCCGACATCATTCCTCACTCCTGCTACAAGTATCCAAAAGGCGTCAATACGCGGAACCCCATTCCCGGCCCTCGTGTTGATCGTGGATGTTGCGTTCTGGCTGTGCGCTGGACGTTTGGTGTTGTTCATGACCGCCCAATGTCGCAGCCTTCAGCCCATGCAGTCACCTCCCGCCCCATGCCTCCCTCAACCCAACCCGCCGCGCAGCGGCTTAGTTCAACGAGGAGCGGAGCGAAGTATTTTGCAGAACAGCAAAAGTATCAATCAGCACCGAACTGCGATATTTATAAATTTATTTCTTGCAGAAGTATCAAAAGGCACTTATTTTCTCTTGTCACAATGAAGTGCCTGCCTCCTGAAGCACCCGCAGGTGTGCGGGCCTCAATCTTGGAAGCACTGAAAGAAGATGCCTATTTTATATATCCTGACGGCCGGACTTACCTTGAGCGAAAGGAGTTCGTTCCCGAGGAGGTCGTGCTGGATGTCATCGGTTACTTGGAGGATGGCTGTCGGCTATACCAACTCTTCGGATCGGCCATCAAGGACACAAAATACCAATGCTGTTTGCGCTACGATGATGAAACTGTGGTTCATGTGAAGCTGAAACCGACCGAATCTGCCGATGCTTTTTTCGTCGTGATCGGCTTCCACAGCCACAACACAGGTTACCCACCGTTACCGTGCTGAATACTATGAAAAATCCCATACCCTGCCCCGAGTGTGAAGAGGGCACCTTGAGAACCAGCGTCGAGGACTACGAGGTAGTCACGTCCGATGGAAACCGGATCGTCGTCCCGCAGGTCGAACTTTCCCGCTGCGACCATTGCGGGGTGACGCTTGTCCCGGCAGCGAGCAGCCGCCTGATCAGCGAATTCCAAGCGCAAGCCACGGAGCAGCTGACGCGCAAGGAACTTCATGACTTTTTCGTGAGAAGCAACCTGACCCAAAAGGACTTTGCCGAAGCTTTTGGTTTGGGGGAAAAGACATTTCATCGGTGGCTCAAGGGAACCCAGGTTGTGTCTCGCTCCATGGGATATTACCTTCGCGCCATGGACCGTTTCCCCGAGGTTTTCGAGTGGGTTCACAACAGAGGTTGGCGCGAGGTGGCTAAATTGAAAAAAACGCACCCCTCAGCGAAACCTGTGTTCGAGGCATTGTCCCGCCACATGCAAATCCAAGAAGTCACTTTCATCCGATACAACCCGGCGCGTCGATTGACCGAAGGGGCGATTCACTGCCGGGGTTGAGCGCTCATGCACACGTTCTGGGTCACATTCTACTCATATAAAGGAGGGGTCGGACGCTCGATGGCCCTTGCCAATACGGCTGCGTATCTCGCAAAAATCGGACGCCGTGTCCTCATGGTTGATTTCGATCTTGAGGCTCCGGGCCTCGACAGTTTCGATGAATTCGGCGTGCCAAACGGCCACCCCGGATTGGTGGAATACGTCTGTGAATACCTGGCAAATGGAAGACCCGCGCCCATTGCTGGGTTCGTGCACGAAACCCAAGCTAGCCAGTCTGGAGCCATCGAAGCAAAAGATCAGTCAGTTCCTTTCGAAGGAAAACTCTGGTTAATGCCAAGCGGAGCCAAAGATGCCACCTATAACCAAAAGCGCCTCTCGATTAACTGGCAGGATCTCTACGACTCGAAGGCCGGCGTCGAGTTCTTCGAGAATTTCAAAGCCGATATTGAGCAGTCCTTCCAACCCGACTACGTGCTCGTTGATTCCCGGACTGGGCTCACCGACGTCGGAGGTGTCTGCACCCTTCATCTGCCGGATCTTGTCGTGCTGCTATTTGCCCTGAATGAGCAAAACCTTCAAGGCACAGCTTCGGTTGCAAGGGTGCTGAGGGATGCGGAAAAACTTCCCCAGCTTCTTACTGTCGCCACGCCGGTGCCCAATCTCCCGCGTGAAAGCTCCAGCCTCCTTGATGAACGGTTCCTGCGAGCGAAGGAATTGCTCGGAACGGACGTTGCCATATCCTTAAACTACTCGTCGGACGTTGCCCTAAGAGAGAGAATTCTTGTCTGGAGCGGACCTTCGCTCTTGGGCAATCAGTATGAAGCGCTTTCTGATAAGTTGATGCAGGCCGATCCCGCAGGCATCGACTTCCTGCGGCGAGAATCAAGTCGAGCCATCGAAGCCATGGAACTCGACCGGGCGAAAGAGATCGGGGGGCTTTTGAAATCTGATTACCGAGATCGATCCGTCGCATGGCTCACTTTGGTGGATATCGCCAAGGCAGAAGGGAATCTGATAGAAATGGAGCACGCACTGCGCGAGGCACTGCGCCTTTCTCCAAGCAAAAAGACATTCGAGCGGATTGAGGCTCTTTTGCGGGCAAAAAAACGCCACGACGAACTGCTGATGCTGATCCGCGAACTCCTTGAAGCTTCGCCATGTCACATTAGCGATCTTCAAGAGCATCTTTGCTCGGTGGCTGGAGAGCTTCTCCAGAAATCCGGGCAACCCAAAGAAGCGCTGGCATATTATGAGAAAGCGTTGGAAATCGAACGGGCGAGCCAGCCAGCGCGGGAAACCTTCTGCTTGGTGTATCGTTTCAATGTCGCAGAAGCGAGACGACGTGCCGACCTCAAGATCTGGCCTGAAACTTGGGAGCAGGTGGTCGGTATTTTTGAGAAAACGGCGTCGAACATCAGTTCGTTGCCACTCGTATCCCGCGCGAATCAATTTCAAGCGATGCATATCGCTTATGCATGCGTCGGCAATCTTCCACGCGCCAAAGAATTACTCGATGAAACCGCGAAGTTGGTCTCACAGGCCTCAAGACAGGAACGCCTTTTCAGTGTTGCAGATTACGAGTATGTGTCTTTCCAAGATTTCCTCGAGCGAAACCGTCAGATGAGCGAGGCGCTAGATCGGCTAGAACTCTGGGACGGCATGAAACTCTTGGGCCAAAAAAAGTAGTTCCATTTCAGTATCTGACCTTAACCTTCAGGCATAAAACCTGAAGGGCTGGGTGTGATAAATTGGGAAATAGGAGTCCCGCGTATTGACGCCTTTTTTGCCAACTGCCCGGAATGCTTTCCATAGTGTCTGGTCAGAGAAGAACTTCAAGGGTGGGATTCTGCTCGGCGCATCAAGGGAGCCGGTCGTATTCCGCATGGGTGCCGATCCAGTCCCACACAAAGATGCCATCGTGAAACATCCCGACAGCCCGATAGTTGAGGCCCAGGCGAACACTCCACTTCCCGCCGCCAATCTTCTTGAAGTGCAGCGAGGGATGGAACGGAAACTTGCTCCAAATCTGATAGTTCTTTCGGGCGAGGATGCGGGCGTCATCCGGCAAGCCTCGATGGAGTTTCCAAAACTCAGGAGTGCCCCGGCTTGGAAAGGTCAATTTTTCTCCAAGGAGGGCTCCAGAGGGAGCAGAGTCCCATCCTGCCGCGCTGCCTCGATATGCCGGTCAACGAAGTCGAGTTTCCCAGATGTGGCATCAGCCTTCATCTGCAAATCCCATTCGTCATCGGCGAATGGTTGCAGATCCGCAATCAGCTCGCAGTATTCCTGCGGGGAGAGATGCGCAATGGCTTCCTTGATCTCGACAACTGTGCTCATGACCTGAATCTGCCGCAGGACGGCGGATATTGCAAGACGGGAGGAATGTCTGAAACCAGGAAATAGGTGCCAGTCCCGCGTATTGACGCCTTTCGGTAAATGCGGTGTCAAATGTTTCCAGAAAATCCTTCACACATTGGAATCAGTTACGCTGCTCCCTCAGGCACCACCAACCCGACATATTTGCACGGAATTCCTCGGGAATGCTGATTCGAGGGCGGGCGGCCTCGAACCCTGGTTTCACCGCGCAGCCCGCGAGATCGGGCTTTTCTGTGGTCGCAAATTCTGTGCAAACAGGCCAATCAGCCGCCGCCAATCCCTTCCCTGTGGCCACCTGCCACCAAAGACAGCGGCCGGTCATGATCAAAGCGGGCTTTGCAAATTGCAAAGAATTCCGTCCGTTTCGTGGCCCGTCGGATGTCGTGCAAAAAAGAGCCCGCGTCCTCGATCCCTTCGCCGAGGAAGTTCATATACTTTTTCATTTTTTGCACCTGCGATTTCTCGGGCACATCGGGCGAACACGCGGATTCGTAGAGTGCCCCGACAAACGCGAGCACGTCGCGGCCGGACGGAAGCTGCGGCGGTCGTCCGGCCAGATGATCCCGGATCTGGGAGAAGATCCACGGATTGCGAACCGCTCCGCGCCCGATCATCAGCCCGCGCGCGCCGGTCCGCCCGAGCACCAGAGAAGCGTCGCCCGCCGACGAAACGTTGCCGTTGGCGAGGACAGGGAAGGGCAGACGTTCGACAGCCTGCGCGATGCGGTCGAGGTGGACGTGCGGGCCGTATTTTTCGGCGACCGTGCGTCCATGCACAGTGAGCAAATCAATCCGGTGCCGTGAGAAAACATCCAGGAGTTCGTCAAACTCCCCGGGGCATTCAAAGCCGAGGCGCGTCTTGACCGTGAAGGCGCCCGAAATCCCGGATCTCAGGGCGGCAAGCAAGGCATCAACCCGCGCCGGATCGCGCAGGAGCCCGCCCCCGGCGCCCTTGCGATAGACGACCGGGGCCGGACACCCCAGATTCAGATCGACGCCGGCGACCGGATGCCGTTCGAGCGCGCGGGCGGTACGAACCATCGCCTCGGCGTCGTTGCCGATGATCTGGGCGATGACCGGACGCCCGGTCGGGTTTTCCAGAATCGAACGCAGAATCGTGCGTTCCGGGCGGTAGTGCGGCGTGACGCGAAAAAATTCCGTAAAGTAGAGATCGGCGCCGCCATAGCGGGCGAGCAGCCTCCAAAACGGAAGGTCGGTGATGTCCTGCATCGGCGCGAGCGCGAGCACCGGAGCGGGATCGGCAAGGAGACGGGCGAGGCTCATGGTTTCCCCAGCCAGTTTGCGGCCGCCCGCCCCGCACGGGTTCCGGTCGCCAGGCATCCCTGAATGAGATAGCCGCCGGTCGGCGCCTCCCAATCGAGCATTTCGCCGGCAAGGAAAATGCCGGGCCATGCCCGCAGCATCAAATCGGAATTGACCTCGGACCACCGGACTCCGCCCGCCGCCGAAATCGCTTCGGCCAGCGGACGCGGACGGACAAGCCGGAGCGGACAGGCTTTGACAGCCGCCGCCAATTCGGGAACCGAGGACCATTGGGCGCGGAGGGGGTGGTGCGCGAGCAGGGCGCGCGCCGTTGCGCCGAGCCGCCAACGTTCGCCGGCTTCATGCAGGTGGAGGCGCTTGGCACCCGACATCCGGGAAAGAAGTTCTTCCAGCGAAAACGCGGGTTTCAGATCAATGGAAACGAGCGGATCTTTCATGTCCCGCAAAGCCGGAGCGAGCGCGTAAATGGCACCGCCCTCGATCCCGTAATTTGTTATGAGAAGTTCGCCCGCAACCGTCCGCCCCTCGGCACGGATAGAAATATTTTTTAACGGCCGTCCCCCGGCCACGGCCAGGAAGTCTGTCGGCCAGTCCACCTCCCAACCGCAATTTGTGGGAACGAGAGGAGCGACCGCAATTCCCATTTTTTCAAAGACCGGAACCCACCCGCCATCGGAACCCGTCACGGGCCAGGATCCGCCGCCGAGTGCCAGAAGCACCGCCCCGGCTCTCACTTTGCAATGACCCGTCGGAGTTTGAAAGGCAACCTCCCGGCCTTCGTCCGTGTTGAGCGCGATCCAGCGATGGCGGGGGAAAAATTTCACCCCCTGTGCGCGCAGGCGCGCGACCCACCGGCGCAGCAGCGGGGCGGCTTTCATCCCCGCCGGATAAACCCGTTTGCCCGAGCCGACAAATGTCTCAATTCCAAGTCCTGCGGCCCATGCCCTTGTCGCCTCCGGACCGAATTCCGAAAGCAGTTCCGGCCAGAGCGACGCCGGCATCCCGGGCCCGCTGAAGCGCCCGGAAAAATCGGGGTCGATCCCCGTAAGATTCAGCCCGCCACGACCGGCCACGAGAAATTTCCGTCCGACCGAAGGCATCGCGTCGAAAAGCGACACGCGCACGCCGGCGACGGAGGCCACCTCGGCCGCACGCAGCCCGGCCGGCCCGCCTCCGATCACGCAGAGCTCGCAGGCCGCTTTCATTTTCCGCAATGCTTTCCCATTCCCGTTGAGCATGCCCGGATCCCGGTAAATTGCGAGCCCGCGCAATTTTGCCGCAGGCATCGACATCTCTCCCGACGGCCGCTAGTTTCCCGCGATGCTCACAATCCGGGAATTGAAGAAGAGCCATGGCGGACGCGTTTTATTCGACGACGCCGCCATGCAGGTGAACTATGGCGAACGCGTGGCACTCGTCGGCGCGAACGGCACCGGGAAGTCCACGCTTTTCTCGCTCATCCTCAAACGCGACGAACCGGATGCCGGCACGATCACGCGGGACGAATGGACGATGATCGGCTACCTGCCGCAGGAGGGCGAGGCGGTCGGCTCCGAAAGCGCGCTCGATATCGCCACCGGTCGCGCCGGGGAAATCCCCGCCCTGGAAAAACAGCTCGCCGCGCTGGAAAAAGAAGGAATCGTCGATGGGGCGGAATACCTTGAAGCCCACGCCAAGCACGAAGCGCTCAGCAATCCGCATGTTGCGGCCAAGGCCAAGAAGATGCTCAAGGGCCTCGGATACCGCGAGGGAGACTGGGAACGCCCGGCCCGCGAACTGAGTGGCGGCTGGGTCATGCGCGCCCACCTGGCCAGATTGCTCGTCATGGAGCCCGACCTCCTCCTGCTCGACGAGCCCACCAACCATCTCGACCTCCTCTCGCTCCTCTGGCTGCAGCAGTATTTGAAAACGTATTCCGGTGCCGTGCTCCTCATCTCCCACGATCTCGAGTTCATGGATGCCCTCATCGAAACCGTCTATGAAATCGCCGGGCAGAAGCTGGTTTCCTACCGGGGAAACTACTCGGACGCCATGCGCCAACGGGAAGCCCATTACGAAATCCAAGCGGCCGCCCACAAAAACCAACAGAAAGAAATTTCCGCACTCCAGGAATTTGCCGACCGGTTCCGCTCGGTCTCCTCGAAGGCCGCGCAGGCCCAGAGCAAACTCAAACAGATCGAGCGCATGGAAAAGATCGAACGCCCCGAGCCTCCCCGCAAGCCGTTCCGCTTCCGCATCCCCCAGCCTCCCCGGGGCGGCCAGCGCGCGATCAGCCTCGAAGGCGTGCGGATGGCCTACGACGACAATGTCGTCTATCGCAACCTCGACCTCACGATCGAACGCGGCGAGCGCACCGCACTCGTCGGCCCGAACGGCGCCGGAAAATCCACCCTCCTCAAAATCCTCGCCGGCGTCGTCGAATTCCAAAAAGGCACCTGCCAGCAGGGACACAACTCGAAAATCGGTTATTTCAGCCAGCACCGCTCGGCGACGCTCAACCCGGACAATTCCGTCCTCCAGGAAGTCCTCGACAGCAACGGCACGCTCCGCGAAGAGGACGCCCGCAGCATGCTCGGCTCGTTCCTCTTCCGGCGCGACGACATCCACAAAAAAACATCTGTCCTCAGCGGCGGAGAAAAAACCCGCCTCAACCTCATCAAGTTTCTCGTCGATCCGCCCAACCTCCTCCTCATGGACGAACCAACCACCCACCTCGACATCCTCACCGTCGAGTCGCTCGTCCTCGCCCTCGAAGCCTACGAGGGCACGCTCGTCTTCATCTCCCACGACGTCCACTTCATCCGCAAACTCGCCAACCGCATCCTCCACATCAACGCCGGCACCGTCACCTCCTACTCCGGCGACTACGACTACTTCCTCGAAAAATCCGGACTCCTCGGCTCCGAACGCTTCGCCCTCACCGCAGGATAGATCAAATAACCCTTGCATCAATTAGATACATGTCTAATTATCTAACCATTGAACCTCCTTTTCAAAGCCCTGCAAGATGAGACCCGGCGGCGCATTCTCGAAATGCTGCGGGAGCGCGATCTCAACGCCAGCGAGATCGGCAACGCGTTTTCGATGAGCGCGCCCAGCATCTCCTACCACCTGGATCTGCTCAAGCAGGCGCAGCTTGTCTCTTCGCGCAAACAGGGGCAGTTCGTCATCTATTCGCTGGAGACGACGGTCTTCGATGAATCCCTCGGCTGGATTCTGAGCCTCGTCAAAAAACCTCATGCAACCAAACCGAAAAAAACCAAACTGGCTGGAAATCATCCTTCTCGCCCTTCCTTTCCTCTTCCTCTTGGCAACGTGGGATAAGTTCCCCGCACGCATTCCGATCCACTGGAACATTCATGGAAGAATCGATGGATGGGCGTCGAAACCATTCGGACTTCTGATGCTGCCCTTCACGAGTTTATTCCTTTACGCGCTCATCTGGTTTTTGCCGCAGATCGACCCGAGAATCCGTCGCTCAACCGGCGGCGAATATGACCGCACGCTCGCGACAACTCGTCTCATTCGGAGTGCGATGCTCGTTTTTATGCTCGGAATGTTCAGCCTGCAAGTGGCCGCAGCACTTGGCTGCCGTGTCGCAATGGATCGCTACGCATTCAACGGCGTCCTCATCCTTTTCGTCGTGATGGGAAATTACCTCACGCATCTCCGGCCCAACTATTTTGTCGGCATTCGCACACCATGGACGCTCGACAACCCTGAAACTTGGCGCGCCACACATCGAATCGGCGGACGCATCATGGTCTTCGGCGGGCTTCTTCTCATTCCCACACAGCTCGTGGTCGCTCAATCAACTCTCCTGGTTCTGCTGATGGTCTGCCTCTTCGGATTCGCAGGCTGGTCCTATCTCTACTCCTGGAACCACTCTCGCACCCACCCTGTCAAAGGCTGAATCATCGCAGAGGGAATCGCTGCCGGCTTGTTTTTTTCGGCGTTGCCAAGCAATTGCAAAAGAACAGGCACATGCTCAGGAAGAGCAGGAACGGCAATCCCTCTTCTCTCAACAAACATCTTGAAGGAGATTCCGGCATTGACTTGGCCATACGACCCACGATGTTCGCGGAAAGGAAACCAACCCTGCCCAAATCCCTCCCGCATTCCATGAATCCAATCTTCCGTTTGAAACCCGCTCGTCTCGCGTCAGTCCTCCCAATCGCCTCTCTGGCTTTTGGATCTTTTTTCTTCTCCAGTGCGCGGGCCGGCCTGCCATCCAACGCCCCTTTCCTGATCGACTTTTCCAAGGAAAATCCGAAAAGCGCATCCCAACGTGCGGATGCCTTCATGAAGAAAAATGTCATCACTCTTCTTGATCGAAAAACCCCTTCGCCCACAGGAAACCCCCACGATTATTTCAGCTACGCTCGCTACGCCTGGCCCAATCCGAAGACCCCTCCGGTCTCCCCTACATTTTTCAAGACGGTCACACCAATCAGGAACAAGTGGACAAGGGAGATCCCCAGTATTTGGGGGCTATGACATCAGCAGTAAGAGGGTTGGCCATCGGATGGGCGGTGACCCATAATCCACAATACGCCAAGAAAGCCGGTGAATGGATTCGCGCCTGGTTTGTGGATCCGAAAACACGCATGACCCCCAATCTGGAGTTTTCGCAGATCGAACTTGGGCATAACAATAACCGTGGAAAAGCCAGTGGAGGAGGCATTATCGACGGCCGGGAGCTCCCAACAGTGGCCGACGCCCTTCGCATGCTCGGAGGCTCGGGGGCACTGACCGCAAGTGAGGACGCCGCTGCAAAAGCCTGGTTCGCCGAATACCTTTATTGGCTCGAGACCTCCCCGCAAGGAAAGGCCGATCATGCAAAACTCGGAAACCACGGCAATTGGTTTTTGGTTGAAGAAATCACGCTTGCCCGATTCGTCGGCGACGATGCCAAGGCCCGTGCTCTCTGCGAAGAGGAGAAGCAAAGAATTGACAACAACATTGAGCCGGACGGCAGCCAACCCGGGGAGATGAAGCGGGTGGATGGATTGATGTACAGCGTTTTTAACCTCCGAGCCCACGCAAAAATCGCCCAGCTCGCCCGGCCTCTTGGCTTCGACTTTTGGCGCTACCAGGCCCCCCGGGGCGGAAGCCTCGCCAAGGCGGTAGATTTTCTCAAACCCTACAACCAGGCCCCGGAAAAATGGCCTTACACTCAGAAGGCGAAAATGAACCCGGGGTTCCTGAACGACTTGCTTGAGGAAATGAAGAAGCAGAAATTGTAACCCGGAAAGCGCAACGGGAAGTCGCGAAAAAAACGTTCGCCATCCGCCACCGCACACGCGCAAAGAACGGCTCTGCCACAACGGCCAAGCCCGCCGCAAATTCCATCCAGATGCCACGGGCGCCCGCCCGGCACGCCCGCGCAGCCGGTTCTCCGCGCTCGCCTGGCAGCATTGGGAATTTTTATTGAATAATTTCTTGACCGTTCGCCGGAATCTTATATGAAGGATTCCAGTCATTTATTTTTTCCGTTTTCCCGCATGTCTTCTCCTGCCCTTCCCAGCCGTTCTGTTGTCGAATCGCTTGTGCGCGAAGTGTTGTCCCGCCAGATCGGCCGACCGGTGCCCGCGCGGTCCGCGCCCGTTCTTCTCGCCAACAGTTCCGCCCGCCACATGCACATTTCCCCGGAAAATCTTGGGGTGCTTTTTGGAAAAGGCGCCGAGCTGACGGTTCACAAGTGGCTCTATCAGGAAGGGCAGTTTGCCTCGCAGCAGACCGTGACGATGGTCGGTCCCCGCAAGCGCATGATCCCGAACCTGCGCATTCTCGGCCCCTGTCGGAACCTGACGCAGATCGAGCTTTCGTTCACCGATGCGATCCAACTCGGCATCGATGTGCCGGTTCGCATGTCCGGCGACATCGAAGGAACCCCGGGTGCCTACATCATGGGGCCAAAGGGATTTCTGGAGATGAAAAACGGCGTCATCCGCGCCGCCCGGCACGTCCACATGTCGCCATCCGACGCCACCTTTTACGGGGTCGGACACCTCGACCGGATCACGCTCAAGGTGACGGCGAAAGACTGCACGACCCGGTTTGACGACCTGATCGTCCGGGTGGATCCCTCTTTCAAACTGGAAGTTCACATGGACACCGACGAGTCGAATGCCTGCGATCTTGACCGGGCGCAAAAGGTGGAGCTCTTCAAGCCCTGATAATTATTCTTAACAACAACCCCAACCAACAACAAACAAGACTAAAATGAACGAAGCAATCGGACTACTCGAAACGCGCGGCTACGTGGGCCTGGTGGAAGCCAGCGATGCCATGGTCAAGGCCGCGAATGTGCAACTGATCAAATCCATCCCGATCGGCGGAGGGATGATAACCAGCATCGTCAAGGGAGACGTGGGCAGCGTCAAAGCGGCTGTGGAAGCCGGACGCGAAGCCGCCACGCGCGTCGGCAACCTTGTCGCCTCGCACGTCATCGCGCGCCCGGCCGCCGAATTGCTGAAATTTTTCACCGCCTAAGAAACCCAACCAACAAACATTATGGCTAACCAAGCAATCGGAATGATCGAAACCAAGGGGCTCGTGTCGCAGTTTGAAGCGACGGACGCGATGCTCAAGGCCGCCAACGTGGAACTCATCGGCTGGGAAAAAGTCGGCTCCGGAAACGTCGCCGTCTTTGTGGCCGGCGAAGTCGCGGCCGTCAAAGCCGCCGTCGAAGCGGGCGCAACCGCCGCCAGCGCGATCGGCGAAGTGGTCGCCGTCCATGTGATCCCGCGCCCGCACGAAGACCTTGCGAAACTCGGAAAGTTCCTCGCCTCGAAACCCGTTCCCGCCAAATAAGACCGGGGAGATCTCCGCGTTTTCCGCCGATCCCAACCCATGACCGCCGACAAAATTCTCGTTGCCAATATCGGCAGCACCTCGTTCAAGTTCCGCTTGTTCGAGATGCCGTCCGAGCGCGTTCTCGCCAAAGGCGGGATCGAGCGGATCGGCGCAACGGATTGCCCGTTCACGGTCGCGGTGGGCGATGCCCCGGAAAAGAAGGGAACGCGGAACTTTCCCGATCATGAGGCGGCGATCCAGTTCGTTGAAAAAGAGCTGGGCGGGTTCGGGAGCCTTGCCGCTGTCGGATTCAAGCCGGTCATGGCGAAGGGCATTTCGGGAACACAGGTGATGGACGGGCTGGTGCTCAAGGCGATGGAGGATTTCAACACCCTCATGCCGGCGCACAATCCTCCCTACATCGCCGGCGTGCGCCTCTTCAACAAACTCTACCCCGGCCTGCCCTGCATCGGCACGTTCGAGACCGCGTTTTACGATCAGGTCGCCCCGTCGAACTACCGGTATCCGGTTCCGATCGTCTGGGAGGAAAAGTATGGCATCCGGCGTTACGGATTCCACGGGGCCAGCCACCGCTATGTGAGCGGACGCTGCGCGGAACTGCGCGGCACGGAAAACCTCCGCATGATCTCCTGCCATCTCGGCGGGAGTTCCTCGATTGCGGCTGTCAAAGACGGCATCGCCGTGAACTCCAGCTGGGGGATGACCGCGCAGAGCGGGCTCCCGCAAAACAACCGGGTGGGGGACTTCGATTGCTTCGCTCTCATCTACCTGGCCCGCGATCTCGGGCTCGGACTCGACGCCGTCGAAAAGGAACTGACTTCCAATGCCGGACTCAAGGGCATGTCGGGCCTGCCAACCGGCGATCTCCGCGATTTGAAAAAGGCCGCCGACAGCGGAGATCCCAAAGCGCTCGTCGCCCTTGATGTTCTCGTCGCACAGATCCGGAAATTCATCGGCCAGTTCCTCGTGGAAATGAACGGCGCGGATGTCCTGGTTTTCACGGCCGGTATCGGGGAAAATAACGCGGATCTTCGCGCCGCTGTCTGCGCCAATCTCGACTTCTGCGGACTGGAGCTTGATCCGGAAGCCAACGCCGCCACGCGGGCCGAGGAAGCCGTCATTTCCACCCCCGCTTCGAAAATCGAGATCCGGGTCATCCCGACCAATGAGGAAATCATCATCGCCCGCAACGCGTGGCAGAAGCTCGGCCGGCACCTCCCTCCAACGAATTTTTAAACACTCTCAACCCAAAGCAAAGACCAACCACCAATAAACACCAATATGGCACAACAAGCACTCGGAATGATAGAAACCCGCGGACTCGTCGCTCTTGTCGAGGCGACCGACGCGATGCTCAAATCAGCAAACGTCGAACTCGTCGGCCCGATGATCCAGGTCGGAAACGCTCTCGTCACGGTCTGCGTCACCGGAGACGTTGCCGCTGTCAAGGCGGCCACCGAAGCCGGAAAAACCGCCGCCCAATCGCTCGGGGAAGTCGTCAGCGTCAGCGTCATCGCCCGCCCGCACAGCGATACCGCCACGGTTCTTCCCAAAGCCAAGTAATTCCATCCGGGAACCGCCGGCAGGAATTCGGGCGGACACCATCCGACCGTTCCTCCCGTTGGTTTTCCCATACCCATCATGATCCTCGCACGCGTTGAAGGCAGTGTTGTCGCCACCAAAAAAAACCCGAAGATGACCGGGAGCAAGTTCCTTGTCGTGCGTCCGGTTGTCATCGACTCGCCCAAAGCGCGCGAGTTCAAAGACGGCTTGAGCACGCTGGTCACGGTGGATTCGCTCGGTGCCGGTGAAGGCGATCTCGTCCTGGTCGTCCAGGGGAGTTCGGCCCGCCTTGCCGCCACCGACAAAGATTCGCCGGTCGATGCCGTGGTGGTCGGCATCGTGGATGCGGTGGATCTCGGGAAAACCCTTCTCTACAAAGCAAACTAAGCATCCCCCTGCACCCTCACATTCTTTATGGCAACGATTGACGAAAAACTGGTGATCAAAGTGGTCGGCGAAGTCCTCGCCCGCCTGAAGACGCAGGCTGCGGGCAACTCTTCCGCACAGACCGCATTCGGCGTTTATGAGGACATGGATCGTGCGGCGGAGGCGGCCAACCGTGCGTTTCTCAAGCTCCGCGACGGCGGCATCACCGCCCGCAAGAAAGCGATCGCCGTCATCCGCCGCCTCTGCGTGCAGAAGGCGAAGGAATGGGGGGAGATGGAATTTGCCGAGACAAAAATCGGACGCCTTGACCATAAGATTGAAAAGCTCTCGATCTGCGGCGATCTCGTGCCCGGGGTTGAGATGCTTGACCGCATGGCCTTCAGCGGGGATTCCGGTCTCACCATCATCGATTTCGCGCCCTGGGGGGTCATCGGGGCCGTGACCCCTTCCACCCACAGCGTGCCGACACTCACCGGCAACGCGATCAACATGATCGCGGCCGGAAACGCCGTCGTTTATAACGCGCATCCGGCCGCGGCCAAATGTGCGGCGACCGCCATCCGGGAATACAACCGGGCGATCTTCGCCGAAACCGGGATTTCGGATCTGCTGACGACCGTGGTCAAACCGACGCTCGAAACATTCGACGCGATGTGCAAAAACCCCCACGTCAAACTTCTTTGCGTGACCGGCGGCCCGGCGGTCGTGGCCGCCGCCATGAAGACCGGCAAGCGCGCCGTCTGCGCGGGGCCGGGAAATCCTCCGGTCGTCGTCGATGAGACGGCCGATCTCGATCACGCCGCCCGCTCGATCATTCAGGGTGCTTCCTACGACAACAACCTCCTCTGCATCGGCGAGAAGGAAGTTTTTGTTGTCGCTTCGGTCGCCGACAAATTGATGGAAGCCCTCCGCAAGGCGGGAGCCGTCCAACTCGACGCCCGGCAGGTCGAAGCCCTCGCGGAAAAGGCCTTTGTCTTCCCAAAAGGTCAGGGTGCCGGGTGCCCGCATCCGGTTGTCAACCGCGATCTTGTCGGACGCGATGCCGCGGTTCTCGCCAAGGCGATCGGCCTCGATGTCCCGCCGTCCACCCAACTTCTCTTCGGTGAAACGAAGGAGGATCACATTTTTGTGGATGAGGAGCAGATGATGCCGTTCCTTCCGGTCGTCCGGGTTCCGGATGTCGATGCGGCGATTGCCGCCGCAATCCGCGCCGAGCATGGCTACAAGCACACCGGCATTATGCATTCGCAGAATATTAAAAACCTGACGAAGATGGCACAGGACATCGACACCACGCTCTTCATCAAAAACGGCCCCTGCATGACCGGCCTCGGACTTGGCGGCGAAGGCTTCCTCAGCTTCAGCATCGCCACCCCAACCGGCGAAGGCGTCACAACCCCGATGACCTTCACGCGCTCCCGGCGCTGCGTCATGGTGGAGAACCTGAACCTGTTTTAATCATGAGACTGGCGACGATCCACGGCAATGCCACCAGCACGATCAAGCACAAAAGCCTGCAAGGCTTCGGGCTTCTGATTGCCGTGCCGGACTCGCCGGATCTCGCGCCACAGATTGTCCTCGATACCCTCGGAGCGGGGCTCGGGGAGAAGGTTTTGATTTCGAGCGATGGAAGCGAAGCCCGGAAAATGGTCGGCGACGAACTCAGCCCGGCCCGCTGGTCGGTCGTGGGAATCGTTGATCCGGAAAGATCCCCCGCCTTGTGAGAATGGGAACCGTCATCGGCCGCGTCACTCTCTCCGTGCGGAACCCGCGCTACCAGGGCGAGCGTCTTCTTCTGACGCTTCCCTGGACAAAGGAGACATTCCAAGACGGAGAAAAATTTGCGCCCGGCATTGTGGTCTATGACCAGCTTGGCGCCAACGTCGGCCAGCAGATCGCCATCAGCGAAGGCCGCGAGGCGGCCTGCCCATTCCCAATCCCCACACCGGTGGACGCCTATTGCGCGGCACTGGTTGATGAACACACCTACAAAAAATAAGATATGAAACTATTCGCACAACCAGAAGCCGAAGCCTTCGTGAAAACCGGAGCCCGGGAGTTCCGCTACAACCGCGACATCCGTCTCACACCGGGAGCAAAAGACATCCTCACCGGGGCGAATATCAAGGTTGTTTTCGACGCGGAGGCCAAACCTTCCGCCCCCGCCACTTCCGCCGCGCCGGTTCCCGCCAACACTTCCGTGGATCAGAAGCTTTTTAACTCGCCCGAGGCCGGGAAGCTCAAGGATCAAATCTGCGACATTGGCCGCCGGATCTGGGCGCGCGAATATTGCGACGGCAATGGAGGAAATATCTCGTGCCGTCTTGCTCCGGATCGCTTCCTTGTCACGCCGACCGGTGTCAGCAAAGGATTCATGACTCCCGAAATGATGAGCATGGTTGACAGCAAAGGAACCCAGCTTGCCGGAACGTGGAAGCGCTCGAGCGAATTCACGACGCATGCGGCCATCTACAACGCGGTGCCCGAAGCGGCCTCTGTTTGTCACGCCCACCCCTGCCATGCCGGGGCGTTCGCCATCAAGGAACTGCCGCCACCGCCGCGCCTCATCCCCGAACTCGAAGTGTTCGTCGGCCAGGTGGCTGTTGCCCATTACGAGACTCCCGGCTCGCCGGAAATCGCCGCGTCGATCACTCCGCTCGCCCCCAAGCACCAGTCGATCATCATGGGTTGTCATGGTGTGATTTGCTGGGGCAAGTCGGTCGAGGATGCCTACTTCAAAATGGAGATCACCGACGCCTATTGCCGCACCGTCATTCTCGCGCAGGCCCTCCCGGGCTCGGCCTCGATCCCCTGTGAAAAACTGGGCGATCTGCTGGACATGAAGAAGTCCATGGGACTTCCCGATCCCCGCTTCGAGCTGAAAAATGCGGAGCTCTGCGAGGTCGATCCGTGGGATCAGATGTGTGGACAGCACGGCTGCTCTTCGCCGGTGACTCCGTTCAATCCGATGACACTTTCGGAGGGGGGTTCCCCTTCGGAGATGGAAGCTCTCGTTCAAAAATTGACCGACGAAATTGTCGCCAACCTGAAGAAGTAGCCCCGACGAGAGTTGCGGCCATTGCGATTGGCGGACTAATCCTCTTCGCCGCGCTGTCGGCTTCGCTTGCCACGCTCGATGCCGACGACGAACTGGCTCGCCGGGTTGCACTTCCACCGGAAGAGACAATCAGGAAGCCGGATGGGCGCGGCGACAAACGGCTATTTTGACGGAAGAGCGGGAGTGAGCGTTTCTTCTCCTAAAATTTGGACGCACGAGATCAGTTTCATCTTCGGGTCTTTGACTTCCCAAACGACCTTTTTGTCGGGGGTGATTTCGAAGACCGCGGGTTGGTCTTTGATCGCGCCCTTGTGTCCTGACCAGTTGCAGATGACGGTGTTCCCGTTGCCCAGGCGCACCACGCCGGCGGCGAAGCCGAGAATATTTCCGGGGATGTCGTTTTGGTTCACCTCCCAAACGATCTTGTCCTGCGGATCCACCTCGATCACGCGGTGCTCGTCGCCGCAGGCGATGAGCGTGTTCCCGTTGGGCAGCCGCTCGGCCACAAAGCGCCCGCTCACAAAGGTGCGCAAGACTTTGCCTGAGCCGTCAAACTCCATCGCAACGCCTCCTCCGCGCTGCTGGGTCACGAGATAGGTGCCCTGTGGCGTCTTGCGAACCTGGCGGACTTGGCTGTGAGCGCCGCCGCCCAGTTTGAGCTCCACGGTCTTGCTGATCTTCCGGTCGCGATCCGTCTCGTAGAGGTATGTCACGCCGTCCGGACGCGACTCGGACACGAGAAAAAGGTTCTCGCCCAGCGGCTGGCATCCCTGAGTTTCGGAGCCCGCGGGCACGAGAAATTCCCAGGCGGTGGATTTGTCGGGCCTCACCTCGCGCGCTCCGGCTTTGAAGGAAAAAAAGACGTTGCCATTCGGCAGAAGCCAGACGTCGCTGGACTCATTGGGCAGCGGGTAGTCCCATTCCACAACGCCGTCTTTGCCAACGATGGTGACAGAACCGGAGCCGCATCCCGATTTTAAAAAGCGATGGCTGACGGCCGGTGACTGCGCAAAGGCTGTCGAGGCCAACACCGCGCTCCAGAAGAGGGTTCTAATAAATGGTCGTTTCATAAGGGGATGGGAAAATCAGTCTTCCAAAATCACGCGGAAGCCCATGTCGTAGACCTGTTGCCAGGACTCGTAGGCACGGCGCACGGCGGAGCCGGCATCGGCCGGACGATCCGCCCAGGAGCCTCCGCGGGCGATCTTGCGATCCTGCAAATTGCCGTCGTTGCGCCCGTCGTCCGCGCGGTAGGGATACGGTCGGTCGCTGGAAAGCGTCCATTCGCTCACGTTGCCCACCATGTCCTTGAGCCCCCACGGATTGGCCGTCGTCTTCCCCACATAATCCACCACGAGCGACTTGTCCTTGAACCGCTCGTCGTGCAGCGGGAAGTTCATCTGCGGGGAATAGATCGGCGAGCCTTGTCTCTGGATTTGGCGCAAGCCCTGATCTGCAAGGTTGGCGAAGGGGCTGAAATCCGTGTCGATCGTTCCGTAGAAAAACTGCGTCTCTGTACCGGCGCGAGCCGCCCATTCCCATTGCGCCTCGGTCGGCAGCGTCGCCTTCACATGGGCTTTGTCGCTGAGCCAGGTGCCGAACTTCATCGCCTCCTGCCAGGAGACGCGGGCCACCGGCTGGTCGGGGTGGTTTGCAATGTAGCCGGGAGCTCCATGGTCTTTCCCGTGCATGTCGATGTAGCGCGTGTCGTGCGCAGGATCAAACGCGCCATACTGGCCGTTGGTGACTTCGGTGACCGACATCCAAAACGGCTTTTCGACGCGCACGAGGGTGCGCGGCCGTTCGTTGGTGGCTCCATCAAGGCTGCCCATGACGAAGGCTCCTGTCGGGATTTGCACAAAGGTCATTTTTTGACCGTTGCCCAAGTCGATTTCCTTGTGGGCACCGGAACAAACGGGAGGTGAGGGTGCGCGCAGGGAGTCCTTCCCGGCGTGAGCGGCGGGAGCAGCCTTGGTTGCCGCAGCCGGCTGAACTGCCGGGCGTTTTTGGAATGCGACCATCGCCGCTTGGAATTCCGCCTCGGGATCCTCATCCGTGTTGGCAAACTTCTTCGACAAATCACGGCGGCGCTTGACCTGTTCGTTGTTCTGGTATTTGGGAGGATTCCACGAACCGACGAACGGCGCGTTCAGATCGATCCATGCGTAGATCTGTCGGCGGGACGCGTCATCCATCGCGGAAAGTTTGACCCCTTGGTGGCCGAGCTCAAGCATCCGGATGAGCGGGCTGGTGGTCGCGTGGTATTCCATCGGGACAAGCAGTGCCGAATCGCTCTCCGGGCCGGGCCGGTGCACGTAAGGGTGCAACGTTTTGTAGGCGGTGTCCGGGTCTTTGAACGAAGGCTTGCTGCGCGGGCCGACGGTCGCCGGATCGCGATGGCACGCGATGCAGTATTTTTCCAACACCGGATAGACTTCATAAGTGAATGCAAACGGCCTCGGCCCTCCGCCCGCCGGCTTGAGATCCTCGGCGGCACGGTTGTCCACCAGCGTGCGCCTTTGCGGCACGGCACTGCGGCGTTCCTCATGGCAGCCGACGCAGGAAACATGTTCGCCCGGCATTCCGACCAGCCAGCTTCGCATGAGCTGAACCGCCCGCCCCTCGGCATCCAGAGGCTGAAGGGAGACCGGGGTATTTGCGGGAATCTTGAAAAAGGCCGAGCCATCCGCCTCGACTGTCGCCGTGCCCAAAATGCGCTTGATATCCCAGCTGCTCTGCACGCCGACCGAATTGTGGCCACCACGACGGTTGTAAGCAAAGTGATAGGAGAAAACGCGAATGTTCTTAATGGTTCCGCGCGGCACTCCTTGGAGTCCGGGGCCGTTGTAGATATCGGAAATCCGCACATCGGCCATCTTGTTCTCCGGCTGGACGCGGTCGGGAAACTCCGGTGGCCTGGGCTGCTCCTGGAGCGGAATCGGCTCCAGCAACGCCTCCCCCTCCACCTCGGCAAGCAGGGTTTGATTGTCAAAGATGTCCACCAGGTAGATGCCCCAAAGCGCATCGCGTGTCGGCTTCATGGCGGCCAGAAAGTATTTTCCGGAGAGTGGGTAGGGATGGGCGAAAAGCGATGCGATCTCCTTGCGGAACGCCACATTGTTCGCCGAGTCGCACACGTGCGCGACCACGGGTTTCCCGTAGCCGGGAATGGTCTGGAGGAAGCCGGATTTTTCCGGCGGCTGCACGTCCGGGATCAGATCCCCGCCGCTCCAGTCCTTGCTCTTCGGGCGGTAGCGAAACGGATAGTTGCGGGCGAGGCCGGGATCGAGCAGTGCCAGCCGCCCGCATTCGCTCACGTCATGGTGCCCGCCCATCACGCCGATGATCCGGCTCGGGTGATCGGGGATCTGCTTGGCAAAAAGGAAGGTCGTCGGAAATTGGGAGTTGCTCCCGTAGATGGCCACCTGCCCGGTGCCGTCGGGATTCATCGTCATCACGCGGCGCGAAAAGTAATGCGGAATGTCGCTGTATTCCCACCGCAGATACATCACCCGTCCGTCCTTCAAGACCGAGGGATAGGCGTCGCTGTCCTGATCAAATGCCAGTTGGCGCAGCGCCTTGTTGGCGGGATCCAAGAGATACAAATTGGCAATCGGTCTGCCGCCGCCTTCGCAAGGCAATCCCTGGTAGCTGGCATCCGAACACACGAGCATCTTCCCATTTGGCAAATAGCACGGGCCGAAAAAATCCACATCCGGGAACTCCTCATTCGGCGTGAGTTGCCGCAGCCCGGTGCCATCCGATTGGATCTCGCTCACCGACCACATCCCGGTCGTCCCGCGGTTGGAAAATGCCAGGCGCTTGGCATCAAAGTCCAGCTTCAGATCGCGCACGATCCGGCCGGCCTCCGGTTTGAAAAGGCGTTGGATCTGCGGAGTGCCGCGCAGGTGCGAGAGCACGGCGATCTCGTTATCGAAGGGCTTGAGCGGAATGCTCGCGGGCGTGTGGGAGTTCAGCGGAGGAAATCCCAGATCCCCGCTCATGGCCGTGTGTGCCACTTTGTCGGGAAACGTCCGCCGGATCAGGACGATCCTGTCAAAATCCAAAAGCGGGTTGGCCAGTAGGACGATGAACTGAAACGCCAGCAGCTCCTCGGCAGCGTGGCAGGCTGCTTGGGCCTTCGCCGGATCCTTGCCGCCCAAGTCCTGGACAATCTGCGGAAGCCGCTTCCCGTAGTCGATGAGCCTCTCCTCGAACTTGTCCGGCAGCTTGCATCGGCCGGGATAGTTCTCCGCAAGATCCTTTGCCGCGCGTCGCAAGGCATCGGGCACAAACTCCACCGCCAAGCGTGCCTTCAGGCGGGCTGCGTCATGGGAAGCTGGCAGCGAGGCCGGCGCGCTTTCCGCCCCAAAAGCCGGAGCCGGGATAAACGCACAACCGGCAAACAACACGCCACTGAGGAATAGACGGAGGGAAAACAAAACGCGATTGCTAAGGTAACCATTCAGGTCGTTTGACCTGAATGGCATGGTGTCAGAGGCAGGCCGGAGGTTGCAAGCGGTATTCCCGTCCTGGCTTTTCGACTCCGACCCGCTCCTGCCGCCCGCAAACCCGCATAAACCTAAAAGAGAAAATGGGAATGAACCACAGAGGACACAGCGAGCACAGAGCAAGAGAGTTACAGAATATTGACGGCTTGATGTGGAATCCTCTTTTGGGTGAGCTATCCCTTTGCCTTGTGTGGTTTCGCAAACCCCATTTCTTCAACTGGTTTCACTCCGTGTGCTCCGTGGTTCATTTCGGTTTTTAGAATGAACAAAAGGGCCGCGCCTTTTTGCGGATTTCCAAACCGTGGAAGATGGGTTGTGGAACAATGGCGGCCGCCGGAAATCATTGCCGGGGCGGAGATCCCGGAGAAACAGGAGCGGGAACCGCACCGAATGGAATGTTTTTTTCGCGGCACCATTGCCGGGCGCGATCATTGCCCGCTTGGGCGGCATTCACATACATCTGGCGTGCGGCTTCCTTGTCCACGGACACCCCGGCCCATCCGTTTTCCAGACACTTCGCGTAGTTGTAAATGCAGATCCCGTTGCCTTTCGCCACGCCCTCCCGGAAGAGAGCCAGCCCGGTTTTCTCATTCTTTTCAACGCCCTGTCCCATGAGGAAAAGGGCGCCAAGATTTCCCAGGGCATCGTCAAAGCCGAGGTCTTTGGCGTGTGAAAAAAGGCGGAACGACTTCTCAAAATCCGGATCGAGAAAACCGGGGATTCCTTTTTTGTAAAGATCGCCGAGTTCATTCATTGCGGAGGGATCATTTTTTTCCACGGCCTTTTCCAGCAGTTCGATCGCCAGGCGCGGATCCCGCGCAACCCCTTTGCCGTCGAGATAGCACTCGGCCAGCAGGGACATCGCGGTGGAATCGTCTTTTTGTGCGGCACGTTGAAACCACAGAGCCGCTCCCGGCAGATCCGGAGGGGCGGTGCCGTGCTTGTTGGAAAGCACAAGTCCGGTCTGAACCATCGCCGCCGGATGTCCGTTGTTCGCGGCGGCCAGAAACCACTTCAGCGATGCGGACGAATCGGTCTCCCGCAAATGACCGCCCAGAAGAAATTGCGCGTCCGCAAAATCCATTCCGGCGGCGGCTTCCAGCGGGTCGCGCAGCGCCGCAATCTGTCCCGGCGTCAGCGGTTTCCGCACGAGTTTCGCAAGGCATTGTTCGAGAGACGCGCGCACTTCGGGTTTCCCGGGATTCGATCTGAGGAGTTCGAGCAGCTTGGAAAGGGCCGGGGCGGGATCGGCTGCAAATGTCCTCAAGGCTTCATCGGGCGCTGAGGCCGGCAAATCCGGTGTCGCCGTCGCAATCGGTGTGGTGGTGGCAACAGGAGAGGGTGTCGCGGTTGGAGTGGAAGCAAGTGTCGCCGTCGCAATCGGCGTGGTGGTGGCAACAGGAGCGGGTGTCGCGCTCGGAGTGGAAGCAAGAGGCTTGGGAGCGGGCACGGGGCTTGGCAGCACGACACCGGGAGATCCAGATGGCCGTGGAAGCTTCAAATAAACAAAACCTCCGCCAACGGCCACCAGAACAAGGAGAAGCAGGAACCCTGCAAGCCGCGGAACAGGCGGGCCACCGGGGTTCTCCTTTGCATTCGGCTGCGTTGTTTGGCCGCTCCGCGTGTTGGGGTCGGGCGGCACGAAGTCCCCGGGCGAAGCCGCGATCCCGCGATCATCGGCAAAGGCCGGGCGAACCGCCGTGTTTCGAGTTCCTTCCGATGCCGGCCCGCCGGCAGGCGGCGCGGCGTCAATCGCCTGGGTTTCAAAGTTCTGATCGGCGACAGGAACGACCGGGGAGGAGGCTGGCACAGTTGCCGAAACCAGACAGGTTTCGATTTCCTGCCTCAGATCCGCCGGCGTCTGCTGGCGCATCGCGGGATCCTTTGCAAGCATTTTGCGAAGAAGATCCAAGACCGCCGGGGACTGCCCGGCGAGCGCCTCCAGCGGCGGTTCGCGGTGCAGGTGCTGGCTCATCACCTGTGCCAGCGAACCGCTGAACGGCACCTTCCCGGCCAGCATGTGGAAAAGGGTCACTCCGAGAGAATAAATATCCGAGCGAACATCCAGTTCGCATTCCTCAAGTTGCTCGGGGCTGGCGAAGTGGGGAGTGCCCACAAACCCGCCGAGCGTGAGCGCGGCCGACTCGTCGCCCCCGGCGGCATTTTTCGCGAGCCCGAAATCGATGACCTTTACGGTGAACTCGGAGTCGTCCTCGCGGACAATCATCAGGTTTGACGGCTTGATATCGCGGTGGACAAGCCCCTGCTTCTGCGCGGCTCCGAGCGCACGAGCGACCTGGAGAACAATCCGGAGCGCGGTCGTGGCGGAAACTGCCCCTTCGCGTTTCATCAAGGCCTCGACGGTCTCCCCGTCCACATATTCCATGGCGTAAAACCAATCGCCCCCCTCCTCGCCGAGATGGAAAACCGTCGCCACATTCGGATGCCGCAGTGCGGCGGCCGCGCGGGCTTCGCGCAGGAAACGCTGGCGGGCCACATCGTTCCCGAGGTAGGAGGCATTGATGACCTTCAGCGCCACAAAACAGCGCAGGTTCGTGTCGAAGGCCTTGTAGGTGACGCCCATCGCCCCGCGTCCGAGTTCGTGAAGCGAACCGTCTTCGCGGCGCGGCACCTCGAAATGTTGAAAGCGAACCGGCTCTGCCATGAGGAGTCCGGTTTAGCCGGAGATTTGAAAAAAAACAACCATCAGTCCGAAGGAAGTCGCGCGGCGTTTTTCTGCCGCCGGGCCTCGAAGGGCACAACGGTCAAATCCCAGAGCAGCAGGGTGAGCGGATAGGACACCGCCCCAAGGATCAGCGCGGAGGGAATCACACCGACAAGAAAGGGAATGATCGCCGCCTTGGGGATGGCCATGATATCGTCCAGCGGAATGTCGGCGAGACCGCGCCCGAGAATCTTGCAGCCGATCCAGTATTGCGAATAAATGCAGACAGCCATCGTGAACGGATTGCTGATCCATGTTCCCGCGATGGCCGCCGGGACGTTCACGCGCGTGAAATACGCGGTCAGGGCCGCGGCCAGCATTTGAAACGGAGCCGGAATCATCGCGAAAAATCCGCCCACCGCCATCCCTGCCGCAAACCTCCGGCGCGTCGGGTGCCACAGTTCGGGCGCGAAGAGCCGCTCGCCGAGGAAGCGGTGCAGCCAGGTTCCCCGGACGTGTTTTGCTCGCGGCATGTGGCGCAGGTAACGCCCGAAGCGGGTTCGCCGCCAGTGGATCGGTTTCATTTCTTTGTGGTCTTCCTTGTGATCAGGCTTGCAAATGCGGTTCGCAACCGTTTTGATCGGCCCCCTATGAAGAAGATCGAGGCGATTATCAAACCCTTTAAAATGGAGGACGTAAAGGAAGCGCTTGCCGAAATCGGCATCGAAGGAATGACCGTGAGCGAGGTCAAAGGCTTCGGACGCCAGAAGGGGCACACCGAAATCTATCGCGGCAGCGAATACACCGTGGACTTCCTGCCCAAAGTAAAATTCGAGGTCGTCGTCGCGGATTCCTTGGTCGAGAAAGCCGTCGCTGCCATTTCCACCGCGGCCAAGACCGGAAAAATCGGCGATGGAAAAATTTTCATCCTGCCGATTGAAAATGCGGTGCGGATCCGCACCGAGGAAACCGGCGAAGACGCGATCTGAGAATTTGTGACGATCCCCGATTGGCTGGCTGTCATACTTCTGGGCATTGTCGAGGGGATCACCGAGTTCATTCCGGTCTCTTCCACAGGGCATCTCCTCATTACGGAAAACTGGCTGGGAATCCACAAGAGCGATCTCTTCAACGTCGTCATCCAGAGCGGGGCCGTTCTGGCCGTGATTCCGCTGTTTAAAAATCGGATTTCCATGCTGCTGCGCTGGCACGAGCCGGCAAGTCTCACGCTGAATCTGAAGATTCTCACGGCGTTTCTCATCACGGTGGCCGGGGGATTGATCATTGACAAAATGGGAATCAAACTTCCCGAAACAGTGCAGCCGGTGGCCGCCGCTCTCATCATCGGAGGGGCCTTTTTTATCCTCGTGGAAACGCTGATGAAGGGGAAGAAATTCACGGAGGACATTTCGTGGACGATTGTCGTTGTCGTTGCCCTCGCGCAGCTCGTGGCGGCCATTTTTCCCGGAGCGTCCCGGTCGGGGGCGACGATTATTTTTGCCATGCTGTTGGGAACCGGCCGGGTGGCGGCAACCGAGTTTTCGTTTCTTGTCGGCATCCCGACGCTGCTGGCCGCCGGCGGTTACAAGACCCTCAAAGGCTTGAAGGAAGGCGTCCACGAGGACTGGGTTCTCCTTTTCCTTGGTGCGGTTGTTGCCGCGCTGGTCTCTTTTGTCGCCGTGAAATGGCTGCTGCGCTATGTGCAGAGCCACACGTTTGTCAGTTTCGGAATTTACCGGATTGCCTTGGGAGGCATCCTCGTTTGGCTGATTCTGACAGGAAAAGGATAACTCCTATTTTCGTCCAAACAACCGGCGGATCCCTTCGACATCGGCCGCAATCGCGGATCGCAAAGCCTCAAGATCGGGGAACTTTTTTTCAGCGCGCAGGAATTGAACGAAGACCGCCTCGAGATCCCGGCCATAGAGATCGCCGGAGAAATCCAGAAGGTGAACCTCAAGAAGGCGTTCTCCCGAGGGCGAAATGCTCGGGCGCGATCCGATATTGGCCACGCCGGGGAGAGTCTTTCCGTCGAACCGCACCTCGACAGCATAGACTCCGTCGGGAGGAAATTGCTCGTTGTGAGCGGCCAGGTTGGCAGTGGGAAACCCCAGCGTGCGACCGATTCCCTTGCCGTGCCGAACCGTTCCAAGGATCGCATAACGACGATCGAGCAGGCGGCGGGCCGCAGCCAGATCGCCCGCTTCGACGGACGCACGAATCAACGTGCTGCTAACCACAATGTCGTTCACCCGCACCGGCAAAACCTCCATGGTCTGGAAACCATTTGCGGCGCCCAGTTTCCTCAACAGGACTCCATCGCCCCGACGTCCGTGTCCAAACAGCCAGCCCTGCCCGACGCAGATGCGTGCGAGCGGACGTGCGGCCCCGACCAGACTGCGGACAAATTCTTCCGGCTCGATCCCCGCAAACGCATCGTCAAAAGGAACCACAAGAATATTCTCAAAGCCCATCGCCCCGATCAGCCGCAATTTGTGCGCGGTTGAAGTGAGGAGCCGGGGAGCCTGCAGGGGGCGGAGAATCCGGGCGGGATGCGGGTCGAACGTCAAAGCAACCGCCGTCCCGTTCACGTCGCGCGCGCCATCCAGAGCGGAACGCAGCACCGCCTGATGCCCGAGATGCATGCCATCGAAAACGCCGGCGGCGATGACCACCGGCCCGCCGACGGAGGAAAGATCCCCGATGGATCCCAGAACACGCATCAGGCTCCGCGCAGGCGGGAAACGGCCGGAAGGCTCAACACCCGTGCCGCAAGGGACTCCCTCGATCCGGCTTTCAACTCCGCCACTGTCACGGCACCCTCGACGCTGAAGCGGCCGGATTTTGTGCGGCGGAGCGATTTCAGATGGGCGCCGCAGCCGAGTTCGGCTCCGATCTCATGCGCGTAGGTGCGGACATAAAACCCCTTGCTGCACAGGACACGAAAATCAACATCGGGCGGGCGGACGCCCAGGATTTCATGCGCATACACATGCACGAATCGGGGGGCGCGCTCCACTTCCTTGCCCTGTCGGGCGAGCTTGTAAAGGGGCACCCCGTCCTTCTTGATTGCGCTCACCATGGGCGGCGTCTGGTAGAAATCCCCGTGAAATTTTGCAAAGGCGGCGTCCATTTGTTCCTTGGAAAATTCCGGCACCGGCGACGAGGCGGTGATGCGTCCGTCGGCATCCTGGCTGTCGGTCACCTCGCCGAGTTTGAGGGTGCCGGCGTATTCCTTGTCCTCGCTCATCAGGAGATCCTGGATTTTTGTTCCCCGGCCCAGAGTGAGGATCAGAAGCCCGGTCGCCAGCGGATCCAGCGTCCCGCAATGCCCGACCTTTCTTGTGTCCAACGCGCGCCGGGTGATGGCCACGACGTCGTGCGACGTCATGCCCGCCGCCTTGTCCACCAACAACACCCCGTCAATCTCGGTTCCTGATTTCATTGCTGACAACATTTAAAAAATCCTTTTCCACCGTCTCAAGCGATCCGTGCACACGCGCGCCGGCCGCCATCGGGTGGCCTCCGCCCTTGAAAGCCTGGCAAGCCTTGCAGACATCGATCCCGAGGTCTTTGGATCGGGCGCTGACGCGCACTTTCCCCTCGGGGAGTTCCTCAAAAAAGACGGCGACAAGGACGCCCTCGATCGATCGCAGGTTGTCGATGATCCCCTCGTTGTCCTCGGGAAGAACGTTCAAACGTTTGACGTCCTCCCGCGTGAGCGAAAACGTGGCGATCCGGTCGTCGCACCAGAACTTCGTGTTGTTGAGGGCATGGCGCAGAAGCTCGAACCGGCGTCGCGGCTGGTTGTCATACATCGCACGGCAAAGCCCGCCAACATCCACTCCGCGCTCCACAAGATGCGAAGCGGCGTCAAATGTCCGCCCGTTTGTCCCCTCGTATTGGAACGATCCGGTATCGGTCGAGATCGCGGCGAAGAGGTTGACGGCCATGTCCGGAGTGATCGCCACGCCGGCGTGCCGGAAAAATTCAAACAGGATCTGGCCGGTCGCCGGGGCCGTGGGATCAATGTAGTTGAGATCCCCGTAGGCTTCGTTGCTGACATGGTGGTCGATATTGATCCAGAGAGCTCCGGGAGCCAGCGCCTCAACGACTTTTCCAAGACGTTTTTTTGTCGAGTTGTCGAGAGCGAGAACGACATCGAATTTCTGCGGCGATGCGGAGGGCGGCGTTACCATGGCATGGCCGGGGAGGAACGAAAACTTCGGGATCGCGCCGTCCTCGTTCCAGGCAGTGACTTCTTTTCCGCAGGCCCGGAGCCAGAGCGCGGCGGCAATTGTGGAGCCGAGCGCATCGGCATCCGGACGGAGGTGGCTTGCGACGAGCACCGTGCGCGCCCCGCGCAGCGCGGCGGCGATTTCCTCAAAGCCCGCGGGATTCAAGGCGCCTCCTCCCCGAGGCCGAGTTCATTCATGATGCTGAGAACGCGCGACCCGCGTTCGATCGCCGTATCAATTTTAAAGTAGAGGTGCGGCGTGTGCTTGAGGGTAACCCGTTTGGCGACCTCGCTCTGGAGCAACACACGGTTGCGTTCGAGCTCTTCCAAAGCCTTTCTCTGCTGCCCCGGCGAACCGAGGGCGGAAACAAAGACGTGGGCCTGTTTCAAGTCCGGCGTGATATCGACCGAGCTCACCGTGACCAAGACCGATCCGAAGTGCAAATCCCGGCAGATGATGATGCCAATCTCACGTTTCAAGACTTCGCAAACTCTTTCAAGGCGGTGTTTCATGGACGGGAGGAGCGGTTACCCGCGAAGCCGCGAACCCGCGGGAAAAACGAGGAGGGGAAATGGCGGGGATGATTTTGTCTTGCTTCCATGCGCAGCGTTTCCTCCGTGTTCCGCCCTCCGTGGTTCAACAGCGTTATTTCGGTTCAGAGTTGTTGGGGCACCTTTTCAAGCGTGTAACACTCGATAATGTCCTCGGGCAGGTATTCGGAATAATCTCCCAGCTTGATGCCGCATTCCAAACCGGCACGGACTTCTTTGACGTCGTCGGTGAACCGGCGGAGCGTTGCCAGACCGCCGTCGTAGATCGGCTGGCGGCGGCGCAACAGGCGCGCGCGGGCCGTGCGGGCGATCCGCCCGTCGATGACCATGCACCCGGCGACCTTGCCTTTTGTCAGATCGAAGACCTGTCGCACCTCGGCGTGGCCGATGACCGATTCGCGCAAATCCGGCGCAAGCATCCCGCTCATGGCCTCGCGCACCTGATCGAGCAATTCGTAGATAATGCTGTAAAGTTTGATCTGCACGCCCTCGCGCTTTGCCGCCTGCGCGGCCGAATTTTCGGTCTTGGTGCTGAACCCGATGATGATCGCATTCGACGCGCTCGCGAGCAGGACGTCGGAATCGGTGATCGGCCCGACCGCCGCATGGATCACGTCGAGCGTGATTTTCTTCTGGGGAATGTCCCTGAGAGAATTCGTGATCGCCTCCAGCGATCCTTGGACATCGCTTTTAACAATAATCTGGAATGTCGGTTTCTGGTCGGCCGCCAGATCGGCGAAGAGGTTTTCGAGCGTCGCGCGGCGCGGCGCGGCCAGCTTGCTGCTGCGGACGGTTTCCAACCGCTCCTCGCTGAGGAGACGGGCGGACTTCTCGGAGTCCATCACCATCAATTCGTCGCCCGCATTGGGAAGGCCGCTGATCCCCAGCACCTTCACGGGCATGGCGGGACCGGCTTCCTTCACGGGCTTTCCCAGGTCGTTCATGAGCTGCTTGACCTTGCCCCAATAATTCCCGCAGATAAACGGATCACCGACACGCAGCGTGCCCATGCGGACGATCACCGTGGCCGTGGGCCCGCGTCCCTGCTCGACCTGGGCTTCGATGACCGTGCAGCGCGCATCGACAGACGAACTCGTCCGGAGTTCAAGCATTTCGGCCTGGAGGGCCATCATGTCGAGGAGTTCGCTGACGCCCGTGCCTTTGGTGGCGCTCACCGGCATGCAAATAATTTCCCCGCCCCAGTCTTCCGGCACGAGACCCTGCTCCTGGAGCTGGGTTTTCACCCTGTCGGCATTCGCGGAGACGAGGTCGATCTTGTTGATCGCAACCATGATCTGAACCTTGGCCGCCTTGGCATGGGAAATGGCCTCCAAAGTCTGCGGCATGAGCCCGTCATCGGCCGCCACGACAAGAACAACAATATCGGTGACGTTCGCCCCGCGGGCCCGCATCGCCGTGAATGCGGCGTGCCCGGGCGTGTCCAGAAAAGTGATTTTGTGCCCGTTGCGTTCGACGCTGTAGGCGCCGATGTGCTGGGTAATGCCGCCCGCTTCCCCTGCGGCAACCCGGGCCTTGCGGATGGCATCCAAAAGCGACGTCTTGCCGTGATCGACATGGCCCATGAACGTGATGATCGGAGCGCGTGTGAGCAGATCATCCGCCTTGGGTTTTTCCGGTTCCTTCGGGGCCTCGACCTTGACCTCGACCTTGTGATGGCCTTTGGAAGTATCTTTGCGCTCGCGCTCAAACACAAACCCATGCAGTTCGCAAACTTTCGCGGCGACGTCGCCCTCGAGGGTCTGGTTGATGTTGGCAAAAATTTGCAACGACATCAGATCCTTGATGAGCTGGAACGGTTTGAGCCCGAGGTGTTCGGCCAGATCCTTGACAATAATCGGCGGCTTGAGATGGAGAACTTTTTTTTCGGAATCTCCGGCGGAGAGATCGGCCGCTCCCGCCTCGTCGGCCGGCGATTCCCCGGCCTGCGGATCCGGCTCAACAGAGGGAACCGGAGGCAGCTTGACCGGCAGGGCGCCGATTTTTTGCAGAAACGGCTTGAACCCCGCCTGGTGCGCAACCGATACCTTTTTGACTTTTTTTACCGGTTCGAGCAAATCGACGGTCTCGACGGGGGCTTTCGGAGGTTCCGCTTTTTCCGGGATCGGCGTCCCGCCAACGGCCGGTTTCTGTGCGCGCACGGCAGGAGACGTCCGCCGGGGTTTTGCGGGTCTGACTTCGGTGGATTTTGTTTTCGCTTTCTCTGCCATAAATCATTCGTATCCGGGGGGACGTTTTCACAGACCACCGGCGGCGGGCGGTTTGCCCGCGGAGCTGAAGGCCTGTGCGGCATCAAGAATCTTCTGTCCGGCCCCGACCTCGACACCCAGAATTTCCGCGATGTCCCCGGCCCCGCAGAGCACGATCACATCGATCGAGTTCATGCCCTCCGCCGCGAGTTTCTGTGCGGCGTCCTCGCTGATGCCGAGGATTCCCGCCAAAGAGTGGGCGGCCTCGGCCGTGCGCGATTCCATCACCTGCGCGGCCGTCTTGTCCTCGGCGATATCAATTTCCCAACCGGTCAGTTTTGCGGTGAGGCGGGCATTTTGTCCGCGCCTTCCAATAGCCAACGAGAGATCTTCTTTGTTGACGAGCACGCGGATTGTCTTCGTCGCCTCGTCGGCGGTGATCGTCCGGATATTCGCGGGCTTCAGGGCGCCCGCCGCAAACTTCACGGGATCGGCATCCCAGCGGATGATGTCCACTTTTTCGTTGTTGAGTTCCCGGACGATATTTTTTACACGGGCACCGCGCATGCCCACGCAGGCCCCGACCGGATCGACTTTGGCATCCGCGCTGTGGACGGCGACTTTGGTGCGGTAGCCGGCCTCGCGGGCAATCGCCTTGAGTTCGACCGTCCGGTCGGCGATCTCGCTGACTTCCAGTTCAAAAAGCCGGCGGACAAAATTCGGATGGCTGCGCGAAAGGATGATTTCCGGTCCGCGGGATCCGTTTTCGACAGCGACGACATACGCGCGGAGCCGGTCGCCGATATTGTAGTCCTCGGTCATCACGCGTTCGCGCTGGGGCATGATCCCCTCGAATTTTCCGAGATCAATGATGACATCGGATTTTTCGAACCGGCGCACGGTGCCGTTGATGATTTCTCCGGCGCGATCCTTGAATTCCTCGTAAATCATCTCGCGCTCGATGTGACGGAGCCGCTGGTTGATGGCCTGACGGGCCGCCTGCGCGGCAATGCGCCCGAAATCCTTTGGCGTCACCTCGACCTCGATTTCGTCGCCCGGCACGGCATCCGCCTTCAGGGCCTTGGCTTTGAAAAGAGCGATTTCGTCGTGGGGGTTGGCCACTTTTTCCGCAACGATCAGCTTCGCCAGGGCGCGAATCGAGCCGGTCTGCGGATTGATTTCAATCCGCAGATCCCGGGTTCCGGACGTGAAACTCTTCTTGGAGGCGGCCAGGAGGGCTTCGGAAATGGCTTCCACCAAAACCTCGCGTTTGATGCTTTTTTCCCGCTCGAGATAATCGAGCATTGCAATGAGTTCGGAATTCATAAAATCGTTGTGTCCAAAGATGAAAAAGGCGGGATGCGATCCCGCCCTCATCAACGCTCTGGAACCGGTGACCTTCGCCTATTTGGAAGAACAGGTCAAGCCACAAGCTGCTGGATTTGTGATTTGCGTCCGTGCTGAAGGAAGAGAGGCAAACGTGTGAAGGGCGGGAATCCGGACAATCCTTGTTGCGTTTATCGGATCAAAAAACTTTCCCGAAGTCGCGGTTCTGCGGGATTGGAACGGCTCCGGGCATATCCATTCGGGGCGTGGCTTCCAGGAGGCGCTTGCCTTCTTCGATGGCCCTCAGGATGGTTTGGTAATTCGGATCCTCCTTGGATTTGAAGAGGGCCTTGTCGTCGGGAGCGGTGCCTCCGGAGGATTTAGCGAGGTGATCCAGAAGGAGGCGGCTCCATTGGGGGTGGGTGAGATTGATGTCGAGGTGGGAGCCGGAATCTCGTTTGGCGAGCGCCTCGTATTTTTTGTCGGCGGGGGATGCGGGGGCGATCTGTTTCATCGTCTTCTGGATTTTGAGGATCCACGGGAGCAAGCCCTTTTTATCCGCCCAGGTGTCGCGTCCGCCCATGGTGTGTGGACGCGTCATGTCCCAGGTGCCGTAGTAGGGAACGTTGGCATCGATCCAGGAGTAGATCCGCCGCCGGCTTTCCGGATCAACGTCAACTTTCTGGTGTTTGGATTCCAAGAGCTTGGTCAGCCTGCTCACCATTGAGCCGGTCTGCATGGCGGGGAAGACGCCGGTGGGGCCCCGGTTGATGTAGTAGTAATCCACCCAGCCGCCCAGGCAGAGGGTTTCGTAGGACATGTTAAAAAAGCGTGTCTTATCCCCGGAGAGGTCGATCTTTCCGGCGGGGGCTTCGCCGCTGTGGCAGCGCGCGCAGTATTTTTCCAGAACCGGCTGGACTTGCCCGACGTAGTCCACATTTCCCGCGCCCCAGGGCGGAGGCCGGAGGGGATCCGGCGGGTGTTCGAGGCGGGCCATCGCCGCCGCGCGCGCGGGCGGGGGAGGCGAGAGGCGGTTTTCGTGACAGCCGATGCAACTGACGGTTTCTCCGGTGGTGATCTGTGTCACCGATCCCATGCGGCTGATTTCCTTGCCGCTTTTATCCAAGGCTTGGAAGTAGAGTTCGACGTTCGAGGGCGCGGTGAAGTAGGCCGAGCCATTTTCATCCACGGGAACCGAGCCGAGGTTGCGTTTGACGTAGTAGCTTCCGAAACCAACGAGCGGGTAGTGGTCGTGGAAGCGAGGGCCTTCGGTGTTGTATTTTTTGGGAATTTGCTGCCAGACGCGCAGCTCTTTGACCTGGCCGCGCATGACCCCTTGTTCGGAAAGCCCCTGGTAAACATCCTGAACGAAGAACGTTCCTTCGCCGGCTTCCGTGGGGACTTCTCCGGGAATCGAAGCCGGGACGGGCCGGGAGTTGAGGGGAACGGGAAAGCAAAACGAGACGCCCGGTTCGCTGTAAAGATCGAAGACAACGCCGTGATCGGTCAGCAGACAAATGCGTGTCTGGCCCGATCCGCCTTCTTCGGGGGAGGGGCCACCGTAGGCAACCAGCGAAAGATCATCGAAAATCGGCCAGGGGTCGGCGTAGGCCCACGGGAAAAAGGCGTCGCCCGGCCCCCAGTTTCTGTCGCGGAAGTCTTTGCCTTTGGTCACGCGGTAGGAAGTTTCAAAAGTGATCTGCCGGCAGCCCATGGGATTTTCCAAGCCCAGACTGCGATCGACGATGGCGATATCGCCGACCGGGGGATGATGGTGGGCTGCCATGGTGATCATCACCTTGTTTGTCCCGGGGATCGGCTTCGGACCATAACGGGAGTTGGGGATGGTCAGCGTGTTGCCGTAGTAGAGCTTGAGTTGCCTCCCGTCGGGGTGAATAGTCCAGAGCCCCTGCCAGGAAAAAATATTTTTATCCTGATATTCCCACCGTGTGCAAATGATCGAACCGTCGGGCAGCACGGCTGGCGTGATCGTGCAGAGTGTTGTGAAATCGAACCGGCGCAGGTTGCTTCCGTCCGCGTTGCAGATGTGCAGCGCGCAGGCGAGAAAATTCTGGCACACCGAATACGACCCGACCCGCGAAGAGGAAAAAACAATCCGCCCGTCGGGATAATAGACGGGATTGAAATCGTGAAAAGGCCCCGAGGTGACCTGGCGAAGCCCCGCGCCGTCGGTGCCAATTTCCCGGATATGATAGGGGTCATCCCTTTTTTGCCGGCCTGCAAAAAGCAGTGAGCGCCCGTCGAAGGACGGACACAAATCGAAGATGTAGCCTTCGGGACAATCGAAAATCGATGCCGCTTTTTGTTCAGGATGCGCCGGGTCGAAAATAAAGATCGAGGATCCGTCCTTCGTGGGGCTGGTGGCAAACATGATCGCATTGGTGCCCCTGCGTGAATTGGGCGCACGCCGGATCATGGCGATCCGGGGAGTCCGGGCAATGCACTCGGTGCGCAGCACCTCGTAGGCATCCTGATAAAGGCGCAGCCAGGCCAAAGCTTGAGGCGGGGCCTGCGCCAGGAGCAGGGCGTCACGCCGTTTTTCAAAGCCTTCCCGCCCGCCCTGCAAGGAAGAGAGCACCTTGCCAAGCATCGCCACGACCTCATCCGGATTCTCAGCCGCGATCCATTTGGCAAACGAATCGTTTTTTTGAAAGAAGGAATTGGTGATTGCCGTAAAGTCGCGCCGGAGCATCAGACGCACCGCATGGACTTCGGAGGCGGTCGGCTTCGAGAGCTTGGCTGCCGTCTTTGCAACGGTTTCCGCCCAAGTGTCCGCCTTGACGTAGCTGGAAGGATCAGCGGCCTTCGCCATCTGAATCGGCCCTGCAACGACTCCTGCCACAATGAGGCAGACGAGCAGGGGGAATTTCATGGCCTCAGACAGAAGAACCTACTGAGGAATGACCGCCGCAGTGGCGATATGGACGCCAACGCCTTGGCAGGGGCCGTCGGGCGTTTTGTGCCCGATTTCCCCGCCGCCATAGAAACCGAAGAAGGGAATTGTCCCCGCATTGGATTTCATCGTCTGCCATTCCTGCACGAGGGTTCCGGCCTTGAGCATATTTCCGCGACGACCGCCGCAGTCGAAGACGAAAATCAAAGCGGCCTTCTCGCCGCCTTTGGCGAGCACGCTCTTGAATGCCGCATCGGCGGTCTGGACTTCGTCGCCGTTGGCAGCAGCGGTTTTCACCTTGAAGTGGCCGGTCATCAGGATGGCGATGTTCGTTCCAGTGACGATCTCACCGCGGACAATTTCTTTGGCGCCACCACCGCCGGCGGCCGCTCCGACCATTTTGATGTCGTTCCCAAGCACTTCGGCCACCCCTTCGACGAACGCCTGATTGGAGCCGACATGTTGGTTGCCAAAAGTGATGATCAGCTTGCCCGCGTGAGCCGCGCCCCAGGCTTCCTTGAGGGCAGCTCCGAGAGCTTTTCCATTTTCGTGAAACACGCGGGTGCCATCTGCTTTGTCAGCAGGCTTCCCAACTTCCGCCGAGGCCGTCGAGAAGGCGACGTCGCCCCCGAGCGCCATCACCGAAACACCCGAGGAAATCGCATGTCCCCGATCGGCAAAGTTCCCGGCCGGGGTGAGCGAGGAGTAGCCCTCGCAGCCATAGATCAGGGCTTTGTCGAAAATTTCGGCGACGCCCTCGACGAGCTGCGGCGTGAGTTGGGGACGGGCGGCAAAAACGAGGACGATTTTGGGCGAGGCCGCTCCCAAGGCGGTTTTGGCTTCAACCGCGGCTTCCTTGCCGGCAACTTTGGCATCCTGCGAACCGGATTGTCCGATGCCGACGAGGGGATCCGCTGCGCTGGCATTTCCGGAAAAGAGAGGAAAGAAGAAGGCGGCGGCAACAACTGGGAGGAGGATTTTCATAGAATGGGATGCGTGTGGAAATTTGGAGGAAAAGACCGGCGCTGCGCGAAGGCTGCTAATACGGCCCCCGAATGAACTGCGCAACCTTATCCTGATAAAATGCGCTCAGCCGGGCATGGAGCTCTGGAGCAAGCCGCGGCAGTGCGCTGGCTGTCAGGTTGGCGCGGGCCTGGCCGGGGCTGCTCGCGCCGGGAATGACAACCGAGACCGCCTCGTGGTCGAGAATCCAGCGCAGGGCCATCTGCGCCATCGTCATCCCCTCGGGAACGAAGGCCTTGAGCTCTTCGGCAAGCTCGGCCCCCTTGGCAAGCGTGAGTCCGGCAAACGTCTCCCCGACATTGAAACTCGCGCCGTCCCGGTTGAAATTCCGGTGGTCGGTTTCGGCAAACTTCGTCGTGGCCTGGAACTTGCCGGTCAGCAGCCCGCTCGCCAAGGGAAGGCGCACAATGAGGGCCACTCCCCGCTCCCGGGCGTCGTCGAAAAGCGCGGTGATCGGCTTCTGGCGGAAAATATTGAAGATGATTTGCAGCGAAGCGAGGCCCTCCTGACGCAGGCAGATCTGCGCCTCCTCCATCGACTCCACGCTGGCGCCGAAGGCCTTGATTTTGCCGGATTCTTTCAGCTCGCGCAGCACATCGAAAACTTCCCCCTTCGACAGCACCTCCTGCGGGATGCAATGGAGTTGCAAGAGATCAAGTGCCCCCACGCCCAACCGGCGAAGCGAGGCTTCCGTGTGCTGGATCATGGCCTTGCGCTGAAAGTTCTGTGGCCAGCCGGGATCGGAAAACCGGCCGAGCTTTGTGGCGACAAAGATCTTTTGGGGATGCTCCTTGAGGAACTTTCCGATCAGCGTCTCGCTAAGCCCTGTCCCATAGACATCGGCCGTATCGAAGAAGTTCACGCCGCCCTCCACCGATGCGGACAGGATCTCCCGCGCCGTCTTTTCGCTCATACTGTGCCAACAGTCCGCGCCAAGCTGCCAGCATCCAAGCCCAACTTCCGAAGTTTGATGTCCGCCGGTTCCCCAAAGACGATAATTCATAGGCAACCGTATCTATAAAGGCCCCTGTTTCGCAGGCAATAAGGAAGTTGCTGGCCCGCCGTCGGAGGTCTTTGCCAAGAATAAAAAAACCGGGAGGGTGAAGCTCCGTCCGAACCAATTAACCCGAAAAACGTTTTTGAACCACGGAGTTCAGGCACGGAGAACACAGAGGGAAATCATAAAAACAAGCCGCACATATTTATCCCGCCCCATAGACAGGCCTTCCTCATAACTCCGTGCTCTCCTCCGTGGTGAGTAATCGCCGGATCCGGGATTAATAAAGTCGGCTCCCCTTCCGTGTTTCAACCCCAGAGGGCACGAATACAAGCTCGGAGGTTTTGTCCGCAGATTTTCTCTTCTTCTGTGCGGCCAGCCAAATCAGGCGGCCTTGCGGCGCTTGAGGAAGGCAAAGGCCACAGTCAAGCCGCCCATGCCGACGAGCCCGACGGTGCCGGGTTCGGGGATCACGACGAGGCCGCCGTAGCTATTGCCAGGATTCGAGATGGTGGTGAACCCGGCAAGCGGATTACCCGACAGATCGTAGGCGGCAATCCTGCCGCCCTGTGTATCAGCGTAGATCGCATTATTGAAATACGTCACGCCAAAGGCATTGCTCAAGCTGACGAGACTCGGTTTGATTGCTGCCCCGGTGGATGGGTCGTATGAACCGATCCTCCCTCCTGCCGTGTGATCCGTCACATACAGCACGCTTCCCGAACTTGCAATCATCTCGGGATTGACCAATCCCGTTACGAGCGGGTCGGTCACCGTCGCTCCCGTTGATGCGTTATACGCGCTGACATTTCCACCGTTGTTCGCAGTAAAAATTTCTCCGTTAGTCAAGGTGATGCCTTGGGCCGTGAGGGGGATGGTGAAATAGCTTGCGTTGATCACAGCCCCGGTCGCCGCATTATATTTCCCGATTTTGTTGGTATTGTAGTTGGAAACATAGAGCGTGGATCCGCTGACCTGCACATCAAGCGCACTGGATAAATTGATGGAGAATTTTAATGAGGGTGTGCCTCCCGACAGATCGTAAGCCAGAACGGAATTGGGACCGGAATTTTGCGCAATATAGAGCATATTCGTGCTCGCGTCTCCGGTCACTCCCCACGGGTTGCTGAGGCCGGTGATAAACGAATTGTTGAGCAGTGCCCCGGTGGTGGCATTGTAGGTCTCGATCTTGTTCGTCGACTGGTTCGCGACGTAGAGAATTTGCGCGTGGCCAGTGAACGCGGTTGCCAAGATGATCCCCGCGGAAAGAAAGAGGTTGCGAAATGTGTGTTTCATGGCGGTGTGAACGGATTGTTGTTGTATGGTTTCCTGATAAGAAAAACACGCGTGCCTGTCAACCATTTTTTCGTAATTTTTTTGTTACGATTCAAAGCGTGTGTCCTCCTGCGACGGGGCCGCACAGGCGACAGCGCGGGTGCTGAACGACGGGGCTACATCGGAGGCAGGAGGATGCGGACGGCCGGATTTTCCTGTCGCTTGGTCGAGAAGATGCGAGCGGGAGCGGTGCTGAGGATCTGGCAGCCGGCGAGGATAAATTCCGGATAGAACGCGTCGCTGGCCGGCTCGTAGATTGTTTCGCCGCTGAAGCGGCCGGCGAGGCGGTATTCGCAGTTGTTATCGGCGCCCAGCTTGCCGGCCTCGCGATCGGGAGCGAGTTTCTGCTGTTCGTTGATCATGACCAGCTTGGCCGTCTTCCAGGGTTTGCCCGGCTCGCGGATCCATCCCCACATTTTGTAATCCTGCTTGAACATCCGTCGGCCGATGAAATAGTTGCCGGGCTGTTCGGCGGGGATCGCCGCATTCATCGCCGCACGGGCGGGCGCGTCGGACTCCATGGTTTCGCAGCCGGACAGGCAGACCAGCACGGCAAGCAGCAGGCAGGCCCTGGGAATCCCAGGCATGAGGGAGCGGTTTTTTCTGGCGGTCGTCCGCTGGCAGGGATCAAATTCAGAAAGCATGGGAGGATTGTTTCCCTGCCCGGGCGTCCGAGCGCAAGAAAATCCGGTGCCGGATCCGGAAAAATCGCCGAGCCAGCGTCATGCGGCTCAGAAGAACCTTCTTCTTTGTGAGGCCGCTCCTACATGTGGGCGATGAGATTATCGCCGAACTCGCTGCATTTGATTTTGGTGGCGCCTTCCATCTGCCGGGCGAAGTCGTAGGTCACGCGCTTGCTGGAGATCGCGCCGTTGAGGCCCTTGAGGATGCGGTCGGCGGCCTCGTTCCATCCGAGGTAGCGGAACATCATTTCGCCGGAGAGGACGACCGATCCGGGGTTGACCATATCCTGGTCGGCATATTTGGGGGCGGTGCCGTGGGTGGCTTCGAAAATGGCATGTCCGGTGAGGTAGTTGATATTGCCGCCGGGGGCGATGCCGATGCCACCGACCTGCGCGGCGAGGGCGTCGCTGAGGTAGTCGCCGTTGAGGTTGAGCGTCGCGATCACGTCGAAATCCTCCGGGCGCGTCAGGATCTGCTGGAGCGTGATGTCCGCGATGGCGTCCTTGATGATCGTGCCGTCGGGCAGCTTGCACCAAGGGCCGCCATCGATCTCGACCGCGCCGAACTCGCGCTTGGCCAGCTCGTAGCCCCAGTCGCGAAAGGCGCCCTCGGTGTATTTCATGATGTTGCCCTTGTGAACAAGAGTGACCGACTTCTTCTTCTGCGCGATCGCATACTGGATGGCCGAACGGACGAGCCGCTCGGTCCCCGGCTTCGAAACCGGCTTGATGCCGACACCGACCGTGGTGATCGCCTCTTCGCCGAAACGGATTTTTTTGAAATCCTTCGGGAAATTCGCTTTGAGGAACTCAAGCGTTTTGAGAGCGGCTTCCGATCCGGCCTCAAAGTCGATACCCGCGTAGATGTCTTCGGTGTTTTCGCGGAAGATGACCATGTCCACCTTTTCCGGATGTTTCACCGGGCTGGGAACGCCGGTAAAATACTGTACCGGACGGAGGCAGACGTAGAGGTCGAGCATCTGTCGCAGGGCGACGTTGAGCGAGCGGATGCCGCCGCCGACGGGCGTGGTGAGCGGGCCCTTGATGCCGACCAGATACTCCTGGAAGGCCTTGATCGTGTCGTCCGGGAGCCAGTTGTCGAATTTCGTCTTCGAGGCTTCGCCGGCGAAGACCTCAAACCAGGCAATCTTGCGTGTGCCGCCGTAGGCCTTTTCGACGGCGGCGTCGAGCACGCGCACGCTGGCCGCCCAGATGTCGCGCCCGGTTCCGTCGCCGCGAATAAAGGGAATGACGGGATTTTTCGGAACGTTCAGGATTCCGTTTGCGATCGTGATTTTGCTGCCGGCCGGTGGAGTGACGTTGTCGTATGCCATCCGCTCTGATTAGCGAGCGGTCGGGCACATGGAAAAGAAAATATTGATGACGGGCAAAAATATCCCTTCGCCGCAGGGATAAACGTTCAGCCTAAAAACTGCAGATGGAACCACGGGAGATCACAGAAATTTAGAAACTTATGAAAAAGAGCGGCTCGCCATTATTTCTGAAGATGGCGATCGGCGAAGGCGAGGATGGCCATCCAATCGGTCAAGGTGACATTGTGTTTGCCGGTGCGGAGGAAGTAGCCGATGCGGCTGTTCACGAGATGTTCGGGAGCGGGAAACTCCTTTTGGGCGAGCCCGTCGGTGCCGAGGAGTCGGTAGACGGGATCTGCTCCGAGGCCTGCGAGAAATTCGCCTTTGGGATCGGACCAGAGATCTTCGGTGCCGCTGGTGATGAGCAGCGGTCTTGGCGCAATCAGCGCGGCCAGCTCGTGCTGATCCATCGGCAGGGCGGGCTCGTTGTTGGCATATTGTTTGAAGTTCGGGCAGAACCAGCGGGCAGGCCTGTTTGTCAGATCGGCCACGGTTTCTCCGAAGATCCGCTTGCTGAGAGCGATTCCGCCTCCGCCGGAGGCGTTGGAAACGACGAGGACAAAGCGTTCGTCCTGTGCGCCGGCCCAGAGCGTCGCCTTTCCCAGACGGCTGAATCCGACCACCGCGATCCGCTTGGGGTCAACTTTTGGATTGGTTTCGAGGTAATCCACAGCCCGGCTGAGCGCCCACGCCCAGGCCCCAAGGGAGCCCCAGTCCTTGAGCCCCGGCTCCGGCCCGAGCCCGCGCGGACCCTGTTTCCAGCAGCCGTCCATATCGGGTTCGATTTCGCCATAGCCGACTGTGGCCATCCCATAGCCACGATCGAGAGCGAGCTCGATTTGCCACATTGATTTGTGGATGCCCCGCCCGGCTTCAGTCGGCACATGGTCGGGCAGCTTGTTGGCGAAGAGTCCGACGGCGAAATGTTTCGGCAGCGGGATATCTGTTTCGTCGGTCGTGAATCCGTTGGCGGCATACTGGTTTCTGGCCGAGAGATCGACGGCTCCGCCGCTCATCCAGAACTTTTCCCAATGCTCCGCGCTTGCCGCCCGCACCTCCGCAAAAGTTGGAAGGGGCCGGGAATCAGGCTTGAGCCCGAACGCGCACACAAATTCCTGCACGGAAGAGAGCACGAAGGTGTGCGGCTGCTTTTCCTCCAGCGTTCCGCTTGTCTTATTTCCCGTCCACGAAAGACTCACCGCATAGCTGTCCGCATCGAGCTGGCGCGCGAAGTCCGCCCGGCCCGGCGCGAGCGTCAGCTTTGTCTGGTGGGCCGCCGCCTGCTGCCAATCCGCGCCGTTGTCGCCGGGGCTTCCATACGGAAATGCGATGGCGACAGAGACAGGCCGTGAGAACCGCACCGCGATCAGGTCGCGCGTGGGATGGCAGCATGTTTCCACCTCGATCGGCATCCCGGCGAGAGCGTAGCGGCTGGTGATCAGGCCGCTCCAGAGATCGAGCTCCTGCCGCACCTGAGTCAGATCCCCGGCGACAACGGGTTTGCCGTCCACCAGCAGACTGATTTTTCCAAGGTTGATCCGGTGAGGGTTCTCGCGCAGCCAGCTGTACAGCTTCTCCTGTCCTTTCGCGCTGGTGGCATAGCCGACGTTTCGCCCGTGGGTATCCCAGTCGGTGAACCTGAAGTCCTCCGGTTGCTGGCCGGGAGGCAGGGGAGACGAATGCCAACCCCACTGCGACATGGTGTTGCCGTAGAGGGTCTGGAGTCCGGTGACGTCCACGCCGAAGGCGAACTCGCCATTGCCGATCTGCAACGGCTGGCTCTCGTCGGCGCTGGTCAGCACGACGTTGTGACGAGTCACCAGCGCGCGGCGATCAATCTTTTCCGGTGAGGCAGACGGCGGCGTATCGGCGGCGTGAAGTGTTGCTAGCGATGCCAGGAGGAGAGCGGCGAGGGTGGCGCGTTTTGTCATGGGGGAGAAAGCGAAGGATTGAATCGGATTCTGGTTCCATGATCAAGCTGCCGCGACAGAGTTTGGCGTAGAGGCCGTCGCGGCAGAGCAGATCCTCGTGGCGGCCGCGTTCCAGCACGCAGATTTGGCTGGCGTGGCGCGTCCGGTCTTCGATTCCGGCCTATCTGAAAAGTTCGTTGAGGTCTTTGATCCGAGCCGGTTCGAAGGAGGGTTTTGTCTTCAATGCGGCAGGAGGGACGGCAAGTGGTGTGGCAGGGACGGAAATTTCCTGCGGCGGGGAGACCGGAGGCGCGGGTTCCGGAACGGGACTGGTGGCGGCGGGTGTGGGCACTTGCTCAGAAGCAGGCGGCGACGAGGACTCGGCCGGCGGGGCAGGAGCTTTTTGGGGATTGCGGGCATTATTGAGCCGGGCCAAAGCCGTTCTGGCGAAGTCGCCGCCTTCGCCGCCGAGACCGGATGCTGCTTTGTAGGCGCTTTCCGCCTCGGCATCATATCCGGCGGCGTGCTCGATGATTCCGCGGTATAAAAACACAAACGAGGAATTGGGATCCCACTTTTCGGCGAACGTAATCGCGTCGGACGCTGCGAAGTAATTGCCGGATTCGCTCTGAGCCTGGGCGAGCTTGATGGCGAGCCGCGAGTCGTAGGGGAAGGCTTCGAGCCCTTTGGTGAAGCCGAGGACGGATTCTTTCCTGAGAGCAACCGGATCGCCGGTGTTCATTGCGGCCATCCGGAGGGCGGCCTCGCCATAATAATACCAGAGATCGGGATTTTTTTGCTCGGTTTTCAGTCCTTGCTTGGCGAAGGCGAAGGCCTCGCCGGGATTTTCCTGACGGACGAGTGCGAACCGCGCCCGCTCGGTGAAATACTCCGCAGGCATCATGGGCAGGCCATAGAGCAGGATAGCCAAGCTCATGACGGGCAAAAGCCACCCGGCGAACGTGATCAGGCGCGGCGGGGGTGAGCCGTCGCTGCCGGAGGGGTTGGTATTGGCAAGAATGGCGAAGACGACAGCGATGTGCAGGGCGTTGGCAGGCAGTTGCATGTTGAAATCGACCACCGAGTGGAGCATGTAGGCGGCAATGACGCTCAGGCTGCCGATGCACAGGGCGAGGTTATTGCTCCGCAGTTCGCCGAAAGATTCCGCACGCTCAACGAGCCTCCGGAATGATTTTCTTCCGGCGACCAGATGGGCCACCAGGAGGATCACAAACAAGGTCACGCCGACAATCCCGTAATCGGCTAGAAGCTGCAGGTAGTCGTTGTGGACGTGGATAGGATCGTTCTGCACGAAGGGATCGCGGAACAGTCGTCCGTAATAGAGGAATGAAAACCCTCCGGTGCCCACAATCGGAGAGAGGTGGAACTGGTCGAGAGCAGAAGACCAGAGAAAGAGGCGCATGTTTTTAGGTTCGTAAATGTCCATAACTCTGCCCCACAATGTTTGGTTCTGGAACATGATAAGCAGAATTCCTGCGAAGAAGATGATTCCAATGACAACACAAATGGGGGCAATTAAAGCAAAACGCCCAGGGCGCAGGCGTTTGAGAGCAAGAAGCGTGAATAACAATAGAGCGCAGAAGCCTAATGTGAGGCTGAGGTAACCTCCGCGGCAGCCGGAGATCACGATACCCGCAATACAACAGAGCGAGATGTAACAAATAAGGATCCGCTGCACTATGGGCACACGGCTCCAGATGACAAAACTCATCGACATGATGGCTATAATTTCGAGAAAACCCGCAAAATTTGTATGCGAAATGAAAAAACCGCTGGCCCGCCAACCGCCACCGCACCTCTGCGCCCAAGGCAGTGGCATCCATCCATTGTTTTCGGCAAACTGGAAAGCGCCGATCCCGACCTGGACGAGGGCCAGGGCCATCAGCCCATACAGGAGCCACATGCGATCTTCGGATCTTGTGAGAAAGAGGGTGAAAAGCAGGTAGATGAGGAGACAGCCCGCCATGATGAAAAACTGGAGCCGGGCGATGTAATCGACTTCGGACATCCGGTTTCGCGTGAGAATGTAGCCTGCGAAGAGAAAGGCGGAGACCAGCGCAAAGACGTCGGTGCGAGGGTTCAATTTGAGCCGGGGGACGAAGCTCAGGAGTCCCGCCAGCGCAACCAAGCAGACCCCCGGAACCGCGTAAAGCACGCGGGCACCGCCGATAAAAACCTCCAGGACGGCAAACGCCAGCATGACCAGAGAAAGAAGGACAATCCGCATGGCAGGGGAACGTGCCACCAAACGCATCCAAAATCGAGAAAAGACTTCACTGTCCCCGGACGGGCGAGAACAATGCGCGAACTTGACTCGAACGCCGGAAGCTGGGAAAAACACACCTCGCTTATGCCTCGCATTGCCATTGTCGGACTGGGATACGTCGGGTTGCCGCTCGCCCTTGCTTTCGCGAGGAGGGGCTGTCCGGTCGTGGGCCTCGATGTCGATGCGGCGAAGATCGAAAAGCTCAATGCCGGGCAGGGCTACCTGCAGCACGTCGATTCCTCCGACCTGTCGGCTCTGGTCGGCGCGGGAACGTTCCGTGCCTCCGTGGATTTTGCGGAGGTGTCCGGCTGCGACGCGGCGATCATCTGTGTTCCCACCCCGCTCGACCGGCACCGCGAGCCCGATCTTTCGTATGTTCTTGATACCGGCCGCGCGCTCGCCCGCCACCTCCCGAAAGGCATCCTGGTCGTCCTCGAATCCACGACCTACCCCGGCACGACCGACGAGGATCTCCGCCGGGTTTTGGAAGAAGGCTCCGGATTGAAAGCCGGTCCGGACTTTCACCTCGCCTTCTCCCCCGAGCGGGAAGATCCGGGCAACCCCAAAAGCAAGGTCGCTGAAATCCCGAAGGTCGTCGGGGGCTACACTCCGGCCTGCCTCGAAAAGGCGGTCGCCATCTATTCGCTCGCGATCAACAATGTCGTTCCCGTCTCCAGTTGCCGCGCGGCCGAGGCGACCAAGCTTCTGGAGAACATCTTCCGGGCCGTGAACATCGCCCTGATCAACGAATTGAAAGTCGTCTATGGGGCGATGGACATCGACATCTGGGAGGTCATCGAGGCGGCCAAAACCAAGCCGTTCGGATTCATGCCATTCTACCCCGGCCCCGGACTCGGCGGCCACTGCATTCCGATCGACCCGTTCTACCTCACGTGGAAGGCCCGCGAGTTCGGCCAGCACACCCGGTTCATCGAGCTGGCCGGCGAGATCAACACGGCGATGCCGCGTTATGTGGTCGAGAAGGTCGGCGAGGCGCTCAATAACAAAAAACGGCCGCTCAATGGCAGCCGTATCCTGATCGTGGGACTCGCCTACAAGGCGGATGTGGACGACATCCGCGAGAGCCCGACATTTGTTTTGATGGAACTATTGGAAGCGCGTGGCGCGGTGGTCGGGTATTTCGATCCCTACGTTCCCGTGATCCCTCCCACCCGCGAGCACGCCCACTTTACTGGCCGCAAATCGGTGGACTGGGGACAGGCGGAGATCGCATCCCACGACTGCGTGCTCATCTCAACCGCCCACAAGTGTGTCGATTATTCGCAGCTTTCCGCATGGGCGGACTGCATCGTGGACACGAGAAACGTCGTTCCGCCGAATCCCAATCTGACCAAAGCATAAGGCAAATCATTCCACTCCATGAAAATCCTCATCACAGGTTCCTCCGGTCTCATCGGTTCGGAAGTCGCTCTTTTTTTTGCACGGCAGGGCTGCACAATTCACGGAGTTGACAACAACCAGCGGGCCGTCTTCTTCGGGCCGCAGGGTGATACCCGCTGGAACCAGGAGCGTCTGGCCAAGGCGATTGTCGGCTATACCCACCACGAACTCGACATCCGGGATCGGGCCAAAGTTCTCGATCTTGTCGCAGCAATCAAGCCGGATGCCATCATCCATACGGCCGCCCAGCCGTCCCACGATCGTGCGGCCGCAATCCCCTTCGATGATTTCGATACCAATGCCGTCGGCACGCTCAATCTCCTCGAAGCCGCCCGGCGGGCCTGCCCGGAATCCCCGTTCGCGCACATGTCCACCAACAAGGTCTATGGGGATCGGCCCAACACCATCCGCCTTCAGGAACACGCTGCCCGATGGGATTACGCCGACACGGCATTCGAAAACGGGATCGCCGAGGACTTTCCCATCGACCAGAGCAAGCATTCGCTTTTCGGGGCGTCAAAAGTGGCAGCCGATGTGATGGTTCAGGAATACGGGCGCTACTTCAACATGCCCACTTGCTGCCTGCGCGGAGGATGCCTCACCGGCCCGAACCACTCGGGCGTCGAACTCCACGGCTTCCTCTCCTATCTCGTCAAATGCAACCTCGAAGGCCGCGAATACAATGTCTATGGATACAAAGGCAAGCAGGTTCGCGACAACATCCACAGCGAAGACGTCGCCCGCTTCATCTCGGAATTTCTCAAAGCTCCGCGTGTCGGCGAGGTCTATAACATCGGAGGGGGCAAAGGGAATTCCTGCTCGATCCTCGAAGCTTTCCTGATCGCGGAAAAATTCAGCGGAAAAAAACAGACCTTCACTTATTCGGACGAAAACCGTATCGGCGACCACATCTGCTACTACAGCGACCTCCGCAAAATGCGCGCCCATTACCCCGCGTGGGATATCTCGATTTCGCTCGAAGAAACAATCCGCCAGATCGTCGAGGCGTGGAATGTAAGACTGAAAAGCAAACAGTAATAAGCCAAATGCGGAAACCCACTTCCCGCTGTGGCTGTTTTGCGGGATCAGAAACTCGGTGCTTCTCGCGACAAGAAATCAGCCGAAGTAGTGCCGGGCCTGAAGAGCCGACTGTATTCCGTCGGCGAACAGTTGCGCGCTTTTCTCGACTGTATATTTCGGGGCAGACCTGCGGCACCCCTTCACCAATAGTTGCCTCTCCTCCTCATCCTGTAGAATGTGAACCGCGGCATTTGCGAAATCGGAGACAGAATCCCGCGCTGTCACCATGATGCCGTTCACCCCATTTTCCAAATAGTCGATTTCGGGTCCGTGCGTGGGAACGGCGGTCGTAATCATCGGAGTTTCCAGGGCGAACGAGTCGAGAATCACCAGGCCAACGGCTCCCGGCATCAGAAACACCTTTGCCAAGGCCCAGTAAGGAACCTTTTCCTCATTGTTTTTGTAGCCGACAAAATGCATCCAAGGATATTTTTGAGCCTCACGTTCAACAAGCGGGGCGTCGTCGCCGCCGCCGATAAAAATCATCTCGAAGTCCGGAACCCGTTTCCTGATTTCCCGGCAGGCATCGAGAAGGAACGGCATTCTCTTGTCCGCATACATGGCTCCGGTATAGACGCCGACGTTGTTGGTCCGGATCCCGAGTTCGGAGCGAAGGTGCTGGTGATCGGCATCTGTCAGCGCGGCTTTTGCGGATGAAAGACCCGAGGTATCAATCGCATTCATCATGATGGTCGTGCGGTTCTCGGGAAAGCCGAGTTCCCGAACGACGCGTGCGCTCATGTTGTTGTAAGCGAAAAACCAGTGGGCATGGCGGGTCAGATACCTTTTGAGGCGTTCTTCAGGGCTGTTCGGATTTCGCGCCTGAAAGTTTTTCCCGTGCCCCCAGAACGCGAGTTTTTGTTTCCCGAGGATGTGCTTGAGAAATAGAGGATAAAGGGCAAACTGTCGAACGCCCTGATCCATGATGAGAAGATCGGTATCCCCCGTGACGGAAAAAAGGTTTTGCCAGACCGTCCTGCCCAGCGACCGGGCGGGAATGCAAATGGCATCCACTTCCGGGATTATCCCGGAAGGCAAGCGGTTTCCGCTGATCAGCCGGTAATGAATTTCTTCCCGGGCGAGAAGTTTTGAAAGCCGGATGTGGAAGCTTGCACGGTAGGACAAAACGGTCTGGTTGACGAGCGCGACTACCGGTCTCTGTTTCATGGGATGGAGGGGGCGTTCTCGCGATAAGCGTTGGCGATCTGGGCGGCGATGCCGGTCCAGCCCAGTTGCCGGGCACGTTCCAAAGCTCCGGCAGAGAAGCGGGCCAGCAGCCCCGGCTGATCACGCATCTGAAGAATTGCCGACGCAAATCCCTTTATGCTGGTTTCAGGATCAAGCAACGGGATTTTTATGCCACAGGTGCTGTTCACGGCAACCCCCATGCCGCAGGCATCGTGGCAGATGACGGGCAGCCCAAGGGAGAGTGCTTCAATCACAACGTGCGGAGTGCCTTCACGCAAGCCGGTATGCACCAGCACATGGCAGGAGTTCATGACCTCCATGGCGGCCGATCTGGGCAGGTTCCCATGCCAATTCAGGTGACTGTGCAGACCAAGATTGTTTGCGAGCGAAGTCCATTGTTCGCGAAGAGGGCCGTCGCCAAGAACATCCAACTGCCAGGGCAGGGCATGAGTTGCTCTTGCGAGCGCCTCAATCATCAGAGGGAAAGCCTTTCGTGAGACCATCAATCCACTCCATACCATTTTCAATGTTGCCCCGGCAGCAAGCTCCTTTGGCATGATGTCACCGGGATTGGCCGCACCCGTTTCCAGCAGAAGGTCACTCTCGCATCCCCATCTCTTCACCATCATCTTGTCGGACTCGGAAACCACCCAGATCTTGCTGGCAGTGCGCGCGGCCCGCCTCGCACGAACAGAGGTTCGTTTCTGGATATGGTTGAGCAGATCCCGCGACAAGGGCCGGAAAATTTCCCGAAGAGAAAACATCCTGTAGAAGGCTGGCGGCATGGTATCCGCGCCGGCAATCGGCCCCCAGAAAAATGGAATGCCGAGTTTCCAAAGGTAACCCGGCTCGCGATAGCCGATAAAAGTGAGCTGGTGGCAGAGCGCAAACGGGGAGTCGTCGTGCAGGCGGGAAGCAACCCTGTATGCTTCAAGCTGCCAGAGGCGGTAAGCATGGTAATACAACCACCATTGGCCCGGCAAATGGTGGAGCTTCTCAATGGTTTTGATAAGGTTGGTTGGCCTGACATGCCGGACCGAGATCCCAGGAGGATATCCGTTTGCGAGGGCGTATTCCTCGAGCTCCTTGCGATACGGCTCCCCCGCTTTGAGATCTCCGGTGAGAACCGTGACATCAAAGTCTCTGGCAAGCAGCGTCGCGATATTCCAGCCCACCGCTCCCTCGGACCCCCTGCTGGGAGAAAAAGAAAATGCCGATATAAGAACACGCAACCGCTTGCCAAGCGAAGAGGAGAGAGCTAGTTCTTCCCGATGCTTTCTGTTTTTGTTCATTCCACAGATTCCTATTCCGACTGTTGGCAGCCGCTTTTCGAATTGATGCGAATCTACTGGCCAGACCGCAAGGCACCGCTTTTTCTTAACAACGAGTTCTTGGAGTACAATCACCCGGGCCTCGAAATCCACAATACTTTTGTCGGAAACGTTTCCCGCTTTGACCGCTTCCATTCCTGGTCGTGTCGATTTATTGCCGGCCTCAAACAGGTGAAAACTCCTTATGTTCTCTATCTGCAGGAGGACTATTTTCTCAGCAACCGTGTCCGGCAGGACAAAATGGATGAGATTATTGAAATCATGGAAAAAGAGGGGCTCACAAATGTGAACCTTCAGTTTTCAACGCCCAGGAAATCATGGAGGCGGCACCCGAGGCATCCGGAACTCATCGAGATGCCGCAGCACGGAGGATACAGGCTCTCCACGTCCGCCGGGATCTGGCGCGTCGAAAAATTACTCTCCTACCTCAAGCCCGGAGAAACAGTCTGGCAGTGGGAGCGGGATGGATCCCGCCGCGCACACAAAATCAAAGACAGCATCTACTTTATGGATCCGGATCTCTACAACGGTTCTGAACGCGGAGTGTATCCCTACCATTCGACAGGAATTGTCCGGGGTAAATGGTATAAGCCCGCCGTGATCGGGTTGTTCGCAAAAAACAATATTCATGTTGACTACACGAAACGCGGTTTTTACGAACCGCAGATTGCTGCAATAGCTGCCTATAAATTGAGGGCTTTTCTAAGAAAGGCCTTCAACCATCTTCTCCAGGTCGGACGGTCGTAAAAAGCAAAGACCCTTTTTGATACGCTCAGGCAACAGTATCGGAATACTTAGACCGCAAATAATTGACGATTCTTTTGCCGCATCGAATTCCCGGCTGTTCGATGAAACATTCGGAAAGCCGACAGATCAAATAGGTCGCAGTCGTCACAACAACAAAAAAGGGAAGAAGAGCGAACTCACGACATTTCAAGAGGGCGTCTGGAATCGCTGAGGCGCAGATAGAAATGACAAGGAAATGCCAGACATACATGGAGTAAGATACCTTTCCGATGCTGGCGATCAAAGGCATCCACAGGATTTCGTATCGGGAGATGAAAAACAGCAGGAAAATAAACGTCATTCCGAGTAGAAATGGCAGGCACGACATGAAGAGTGATTGTTCCAGATTCCAAATCGCAAAAGAACCAATCAAACCTGTCAGGATCAATGCCACGTCACAGATTGGCGGGAATCGTTTGAGATACCGGGCGTGAAAAATCATGCCGGTGATGCCGATAAGAAAAACCGTGAGCTGGTTAAAAATGGAATGGAACCAATAATCGCCCAATTTCATGTGGAAATGGAACCATGCCGATGCGCCGGCATGCACCAGAAGAACCAAGGCAAAATAGACAATTACCACGGCCCCAATCTTCAGAGGATTTTCCGATCTTTTCTTCATGAACGTGAAGAGGAAAGGGAACAGAAGATAGAATGCAAACTCCGTGCCGATCGACCATCCCCCGGGGACAACGTTGTTGTATCCCGGAGGATAAAACCCGTGTAAAAGCAACACGTTTGCAAGCACGCTGGCCGGGTTGTATTGATCAGGCCAGAGAAATGGATGGTTTGCTTGATAACTCAGCAAAACCGCCCTGCTGAGGTAAAGAAGGATGCCGAAATAATATAATGGGGCGATTCGGAAATACCTGCGCACAAAAAAGCATGCCGTTTCCAGCCTCCCTTCCGACTTTCGAGATTCCCAGGAAACGCAGAGCGTATATGCCGATGCAATAAAAAACAATTGGACTCCGGCTCTTCCAAACGAAAGAAGGGCATTAACGGGAGCGCATACACCCGGGAAAATGCCCTTCAGATGCGTCGAAATCACCAATAAGATCGCAAGTCCGCGAAGAATATCAATAAATGCAAGCCGTGAAACGCTTGCCTCATTGATGGGTTTAATCGATTTTGAGGAGTTCAATGAAAATAATTTGATCAAATCGGTCGAACCCCATTCTTGGCCAAATCGTCGTAGATAGCCTCCACGCCCGGGATGCGTCCTCGCCAAAAATCCCAGTCGTGGCGGTTCCAACCGTGGACGGCAAATGGCGATGTGCCATTGCCGAGCGCGATTCCCCGGGCGCACTGGGTTTCCACGCAGAATCTGGCGGCATCTTCTGGTGAAGGAATGTGAAGCGGGCTGCCACAAAGCCTCGCAATCTGGCACCACCAAATATCCTCGGGAACAAATCGCGCCAGATATCTGATGAGGGTCATATGCTCTTTTGCGATTTCGGATAACCTTTTTGGGTTACGAATGGAAAATCCGCCGCTTCCGACCTTTTGGTTGAGCATCCAATGCCATGGCAGCCGCGCAATCGGGTTCCGGGCAAACTTCAGCCATTCGTGATCCCACCATGGCGCGCCGATATAGTCATACTTGTTTTCGGACATGAATCCGATCCAGTAGTCCAACTGGTCATCGAAAACATAGACATCAGGCTGATGGATGAGAATGAAATCAAAATCTGAAAACGCATCATAAAAATCAGGATGCATGTAAAAATGCTGGGCGGCGCGCTTCGATGCGAAGTAACGGGGAGGAAAAAACCTGGCTTCGATATCATGCCGGATTTCCTTGAAGGGGGCCAGATCCGTTCCTTCGGGCAGGGCCAAAATCCATCGGTGGCGGCTCAATACCGAGGCTGTCCGCTCAAAACTCAGTCGCGAAACGTCATTGAGCGGGGTGCCTTGATATGGAGAAACTATGGCGCATGTGGGATTTGATGGCATTGCTGATAATCAAAAAATTCCTCGACTCATCTTTGCATACTATAAAGTTGGGCAATTAGCTCGCCGGCCTTATTGCCAAAGTTTGAAAGCCTTACACTGGGTTCTCCGCCATACCTCTCACGAAATCGGATCGCAACATTCCCTTCCTTGCACCCTTCCCTGCGAAGCAACACCGCCACCGCCACATTTGAGAGAAAAAATGTTTTTGGAATGAGATTCAGAACATTGTGTAAAACAGTGGTTTTCATGAGCCGGTAAGGAACGTTTGCATCAATGCACCAGACTTTAGCAAAAATTAGGAGAGTTGCGCGGAGAATATAGCTGGCAAAGACTCGTTTGAGTCCATCGTCCCTGCGGTAGCGGAATCCATAAATCACATCAAATTTATCCCGATCCCTCCAGAATCGAAAGAAATACTGAGGGTCGCACTGACCGTCGGAATCAATTTGCATGACATAGGGAATTTTCCTTTCACACGCGATTTGATAACCTTGCAGGCAACTTTGGCCATGCCCGCGATTTTCACGGCTGATGACCTCGAAACGCGATCCGAGTTGTTCACGCAGACGCAAAAGAATTTCGTGAGTCGCATCCTTGGAGCCGTCGTCTATGGCAATTAAGCAAAAGTTTTCAGTCCAGTTTTCGATTTCCTGAAACCATTCCATCACCACTTTTCGAACGGATGCCTGCTCGTTGTAAACTGGCATTACAAGTGCCAACTCTGGCTGATGGTAAGAATTCATGCGATTAATTCAGAAAAATCTAATATTTAACATCCGGTTCATATAACAAACACACACCGGGATAGGCACAACAAGTCGGGCACCTCGGCGATGCGCCCCTACCACACATCATCGGTAGAAACGGCTGCCTAAGGCTGCCTTCTATATGCTCGCAATTCGATGATTGGATTTTTGCGATACCAATCAGAATTAGAAAGGGCTTTGAGGTTCCTGTTCGGCACGGCGGCCGGTTCCAAAACTTGAATCCAGTTTCCTTCAAGCAAAGGTGATGTCCTATCAAAAGTGTCTTTGGCCAAAAGAAGAAGGGTGAGATTTTTTTTTTCTTCTGACTTCATGTGAGGGAAATACCAATTGATAAGGTAGCATTTTGGTGTGCGCTGTTTCAAGGCGTAATACGCCGGTCGCTCATAAAGCACGCAATCAGTCGGTTTGACAACCTTGGCAACAAATTCCTCAAAGACTCGGGTTTGGTTGTCTGTATTATGTGTGAAGGCAAGGGCCATTGACCACGGTGCCCCAAAAATTACCGCCAGAGCGGCTGCGGATAGCGCCGTCCATTTCAATTCGGGAATTAATAGCCCTTTGGAACCCGCATAAAAAATGGTGACAAGTGCAGGAATGACTGCGAAAAATGAATAATATGTGGGGAAGACAGAAAGGCCGACGAAGACAAGGGGCAGTCCAACCGAAAATGCCAAAAGCAGTAAATTTGTTCGCAAGATGAGTGGGTTTCGGTTTCGAGTCCACTTCCAAAACATCCCCACAACGGTGGCGACAGTAGCTAGAATGACCATTAGATACGAGGGATCCTTCAAAAAGCCAATACGGTGAGACCAAGTCCGTGGCGGTGCTCCTTGTGTGTTCCCCCCCATATGGGGCATTACCGATGCGAGAAAACCATTCCATACACCGTTTGCGACATAAAACCAGACTAGCATGACAACACCGCAAAGTCCCCCAACTGCAAGTGCGGAGACGGTCTTCCATTGTCTTTTGAAATCAACTGCCAACAGGACAATCCCAAAGAAACCGACCGCCACCGCAAGCTGTAGCCCGGCCCAAACTGACAGAAATGCTAGCAGGCCCAACACAAGAAGGCGAACCGTTTCGACACCACGCACAGACCACGCACAAAAAACAGCACACAGCAAAAGAAGGGTAATTCCATCGGGTCGTCCCCAAAACGGCATTAAACCCACGCTAAACGTTCCGAGAACTGTGCCCACTAAAGTTATGCGCCACCGACCAAAAGCAAACCAATCCGTTTGAACAAGCCCCCTCCATAACAGAAACATGGCGACGACTACATAAATGAGGTTGATTGCACGTGTTGAAACGAGGCTGAATCCGAATTGTCGATACCAACTTGAAAGTAAAATCTGGTGCAGGGGAACATTTCCAGCCCAAAATTCATGAATATTCTGGGCATACCATGCTCCCGAGGAAAATTCATGTTTCAAAAAAAGACTAGCGGCAGGATCGGTGTATGCTGGTTCGTCCACATGAATCGGCATATCTGGCAGAAGAAAAATACTCGCAATGAAATAGATCGCAAGAAGAAGCGAAAGAATTGCCATTTCAGATCGAGTGCTCATAATTTCAATGCCGATTGTTGATTGCTGATGAACTTCCAGTTCTTCGTGTCGAAGGAGTATGTTTAAAAACTATTTCGATTTATCAGGATCGGAAAAGCCCGTTGGTCGATATGCGGAAATTTCAATAAATGAATTCATTGCATAAAACTTTGAAAACGGAAGAAACATGAAATTGTAATTGGGAAGTTGTACGGGGCCGGCAACATGTTGCCAATTATTGCCAGTAATACTATTTAGTCGAGTGAAAGCCTGATCCGACATTAATAGAAGCGAGAGTTTTTCAATCTCATCCTTGTCCATCCGCCAAGGGCATTCATAGATAAAAAATACCGAGTTAACATAAGGCCTGACGCCATAGTAAGCTTGCGTATCAACCAAAGCGACATCACCTGTCTTCACTTGTGACGCTGCAAACCGATTGCTCGTTACATTAATATTCAGCGGCTTAAGATAGAGAACCGTGCCGACAACTCTGGGAATTCCTGCTATAATCGCACAGAATACAAAAAAGCACGACAAATACAGGAGAAATCCATTTGGTGATTTATGGGCTGACAGCAATTTAAAATAGATAAGTGACACTGGCATAAAGACCATCCAACTGTAATACATTGGAAAGTATCCCAAGGCATTCATTCCAACAGGAATCCCGATTAAAAACAACAACAAGCCAACAACATCACGCCTAATGTATTTTCGTTTGCTATAGAACAGATCGGCGATGAGAGTTACCGAGGCAATGCTTAGGAACAACATGGAATGATCAAGCATTCCGCCCCATCTAAATTTCAGAGTTTTCTGAACCCGAAGTCCCTTGTGATCGCCGACAAAGGGCGCGACCGCTCTGATGAAAATGTCAAGAACATGATGGTGATGATATAAAATCAACACCAGGCACAGACCCAAAACTCCTCCCGCCGCAGCAAATGCGAGTTCCTTCCAATGACGTTTCCCCGTCAGCACGAGAATAATTACTGACCCAACACAAAGAAATGCAGCAAGTTGCAAAGCGCACCAAGCGGCGGCACATCCCAAGATAAACATGCTGAGATACTTCAAGCGGGATGCTGGGAGGCTTGAGCAGTAGAATAGGCTGGCCGCAATCAGGAAGCAGAGGGAATCCGGCCTTCCAAATGTGATGCTTGTTACCGCTGTCGAGGAGAGCAAAACAAGAAGAAGAAAGATGGCAGAATGTTTTTTTGTGGGGAGTAAACCGAAGTTTGACGCACCGAGGGAAGTTAGCATCGTTCCCGTCAAAAAGAAAGCAAGAGCGAGAAAACGTACAGCCTGGTAGCTGAATCCGACCACATGAAACCAAAGATATAGAATAAACTGATATAGTGGAAGACTGCTTGCCCAAAAAGTGTCGTGCCGTTGCCACATCAACATGCCTGAACGAAACCCATGTCCAAAATAAAGGCTCGCGGCAGGATCCGTGAAACAGGGATCATCAATACCAATATTAATCAGATTTAGGGCAGGCAGCCATACCGCGACATAAATTGCCAACAACAAAAAAATGTGTAGCGGGCTCAATGGAAATTTAGTAATTGAAAAAAACGACCGCCTTGCATTCATGCGCATGTCTTCGAATATGTTATTCATAGCAATTAACTGTTAGTATTTCGCCGCGCCAGACGTTTGAAATAATCCCGGCACGGGCGTTCGATTGTGATAAATAGGCAATACGAGCAAAGAATAACCAAGATCAAGTATCCCAATTCAATCAAAGTGCCCGCCATTTTGGTTGTTCCAAATAGCACTTTCCCATCCGTCGTGTGAAACAGCAAGGGAACACCTTTTGCGGAAAGCATGGTAAAAAGCGGCTTGAGAATCTTGAAGGAAATGAATGGGTGAATCATGTAGATCGAATAAGAGAGAGAACCAATAAATACTAAAAATGGGTATTTCAGCAGTTTTGAAAGCCCGCCTTTTTCAAATGCAAAGGTAAAAATTAAAATACCGAAGATGATTGGAGCAGCAAATGAGGCGCGACCTTCCGAAAAATATTGAATATAACACAGCGTGATCGCAACGATACAGGTTTCTAACATCGTGGCGCGCCAAAATGACGATGAGGTATCGCTTTGTTGAATATCCGTTTTAGATAACGCATCGTAGCAGTAAAATGTCATTGCGCCCGTGGCAAAACCATAACAGCAGCGAAGGAAACCGTAATCAATGGTCGCATAGAGATCGGAGCTTATTCGCATAAGCAGCAGTGCGCTTAAAAGCAGTAACGCAAAAACAACATATTTATAATGCGTCTTGAAGGTGATCAGCACGAAGCCAAACAAGGCATACGCATAAAACTCCGTACTGATGCTCCAACTGACACCGTTGAAGCCCATTTTATGGAAGAAGCCAAGCGCATGAACAAGAAAAACATTGGCAAGGAACTCAAGCGCGCCGCCCCCTGGGGTGGACCCCGTTTTCGAACCAGCAGAAGCTTAAAATAAGCTATGGAATGCGGGTGTGATTTGGACTCTACGTGTTGGTTGTGGAGGGATCAACCTCCGATTGGAAGGG
>Ga0209697_10000480_pt1 | contig 64966 bp, 49 predicted proteins | sample AliMusrvi5mmetaG_FD_184115 | JGI IMG/M metagenome (GOLD analysis project Ga0209697, IMG submission 184115) | Freshwater lake bacterial and archeal communities from Alinen Mustajarvi, Finland, to study Microbial Dark Matter (Phase II) - Alinen... | ecosystem: Environmental > Aquatic > Freshwater...
CTTGTCGAGAACAGGGATGCGGGCTGGCATAAACTGTTGTATATAACATATCTATAATAAAAGCAAGAAAAAAATGAGATTCCCCGAGGTTTTTTTCAAAACTTAAAAAATTACGCGCGGATCAGGGTCCACATAAACAACAAGAGGATCGGCGTCCTGTATCCAACACGCGACCCGCAAATGAAAGCCGTCAGAATGTCGCCAAGAAGAGGGAACTATCTGGTTCATCCGGTTGAACTTCTCCATTTGGCAGCTTAGGATCCCTGATGCGAATCGCCGTCATTGCCGACACACACGGGAAGCTCCCTCGCTCGATTCTCTGCGACCTGCGGAAAGCCGACGAGATCTGGCACCTGGGAGATTTTTGCGATTTGAAGACGTTCGGGGCGGTGCGGGAGATCGGGCCTCCTGTTGAAGCGGTGCTCGGGAACAACGATTACGGCCTCGATCTTCCGGCCAGCGTGGTTCTGGAGCGGTGCGGGAAGACCTTTTTTTTGATCCACATCCCTCCCCGCACATCCGAGGGCACGGGCTTTCTGCTCCACGGCCACACGCACGTGCCGCGCGACGAGATGATCGGCGGCACGCGTTTCCTGAATCCGGGAACGATCGGCAAACCGAACAAAGGCGTCCCTCCGAGCTACGCGTGGCTGACCGTCCCGCCCGCGGGGATGATCACCTGGGAAATTGTGCTTTTGTGAGAAGGACTCATTGGTTTCCGGTGCCGTAACCTCCGGAATCCAGCTTTTTCCAAAATTCGGCCGCCGGCTGATCGGCCGGGTCATCAGGCGCGCGAACGACGCGCAGCATCCGCCCTGTTCTCAAGGCGTTGAGCGCCGCCTTGTCGGAAATCCTCGCCGGACTGATGGTCAGGCGCGCGAGCGGCAGGAAGCCGAGGACGCGGAGGTTTTCGAGGGAGAGCTTCCCGGCATCGAGCGACTGTAGCCAGCGGCAGGAGGCGAGGGGCGTGAGGTCGGTGACCTGCGTTCCAGAAATGTCCAGGCTGGCAAGCCGCGGCATCCTTCGCACGCACGACAGCTCGGTGAAGGCCGTGTCCTTGAGCACGAGGGTCTGGAGGCGCGGAAACGAGAGCGCTGCCGGGGGTGGGGCGGCCAACTGGCACCCGCTCAAATCGAGCGATTCCAGCGGGAGGGAGGCGAGGTTCGTCCAGTCCAGCGAGGACGCGCCTTCGACCCGCAGGCGGGCCGGAAGGGGGGTGAGTTTTTTGACCGGGGAAAGGTCCGTGAGTTCCGGGATCCCCGAGATCGAAAGCTCTTTGCCGCCCGACAACAGTTTCACCTGGCCGCTTCCCCCATTGGACGAAATCAGGTCCACGGCAATTTCTGCTTGGCCCGTCGGGTGGCGGTCCATCGGGCTCTGCCCGAACGCGGTTTTTTTGACGTTGGGGTTGTCGTCAAAGAATTCGATCACGCCCGCGGCCAACGCATCGACGGGAGATCCCGTGTCGCGCAAAAGGCCGGCGGTATTTCTGAACCGGTCGCCGATCGCTCTCGTGGCCTGGTCGCAGAGGGCAACCAGATCGGCGGGGTTGTCCGACCCGAGAAGGTCCGGTTTCTCCTGCGAGCGGCGGGTCTCAGCGCATTTTGCCGCCGCGGCGAAGGCTTCCTTTGCCTGGGCCACCTCCATGCAGGCGAGATGGTAGCGGCCTTTTAAAATCCAGGCGGGCGTGTACGTGGGATCCGCGAGGATCGCCCCGGAAACCGTTTCCAAACCGTCGCTGATCTTGACCATGGTATTGTCCGGATTGCGCGGGCGGAGTTGCCCTTGGTTCAGCCCGCTGTGAAACTGGAAGAGCGCCTCTTGAGTCGCCCGCATGGCCTGACGATAAGCCTCTTCCTCTTCCGGGGAAGGCTGGCGGGGGAACGGCTTGCGCGCGGGCTCCGGGGGCTGCGCTCTTGCGGCCTGAAGGGCTTGGAATCTGTTCTCGGCGTCGTTGCCCTTTTTCAGAGCTCCTGCGATGCGCGCCTCGGCGTCCTTTTGTTCTTTGAGGCGTTTCTGCTTTTCCAATTCCGTCTCATTCTTTGCGGAGGACGCCTGGTCTTCAGCTTTCTTCTTGGCAGCAAGGGCCTCCTTCACCTCAAGGAATGCCTTCGTCGCGTCTTCCTCTTTCTCGCTGGCTTCCAGCGCTTTCTTTTTGGCGAGAGCTTCAATTTTCTCGGCAAGTTCTTTTTGGGTCTGCGCTTCGTGCAGCGCGTCCTCGGCGACCTTGGCGCGTTCGGTGATTTTCCAGAACGCGGCGACCGATCCGGCGATCAGGACGAGGAGGGAGCCGGTGATGACGGCGGTGACCGCGCGGTTGCGCAGGACGAGTTTCCGAAACAGCTCGACGGCGGAGACCGGCCGGGCGGTGATCGCCTCGCCCTTGCGGTAATGCTCGATGTCGGCTTCCAGGGCCTTCACGCTGCGGTAGCGCTCGACCGGCGAATTGCGCAGGGCTTTGAGCAGGATGACTTCGAGGTCGCCGTCCAGATTCGGGTTGAGGCTCCTCGGACGGGGAGGCTCGTGGGTCTGGAGGGCCTGGGCATCGGCCACGATATTTCCCGTGGCCTCGAAATGCCGGCGGCCGGTGAGCATCTGGAAAAGGATCGTGCCGAGCGCATAGACGTCGGCCCGCTCGTCCACCTCCTTGCTCGACTCCGCCTGCTCGGGCGACATGTTTTCCAGCGTCCCCACGACGTGCCCGCTGATCGAGAGCGACTGGGCGGAATCGCTGGTGCTCACCTTCGCGAGCCCGAAGTCGGCGACGAGCGGCTCGCCGTCTTCCCGGAGAAGAATGTTGCCCGGTTTCAAATCGCGGTGGAGGACACCGTGCTCGTGGGCGAATTGCACCGCGTCGCAGACTTTCAGGAACATGTTCAGCGTCTGCTCGACCGGGAGGATCCGGGTTTCCCTGGGGCGAGAGGCAACGGTTTCCTCCTCCGCGGGCTGCGCTTCGTCGCGGGATGAGCGCTCCTCGCGCAGGGCGTGGATCAAGGATTTGAGGTCAGGAAGCACTCCGGCCCGGCCGCCGTCCGACTCTTCCTTCGTGCGTTCGTAGAGAAGATCCGCGAGCGTGAGCCCGTCCACGTATTCCATGACGAGGTATTGGATCCCCTCGAACTCGCTCATCTCGAACACGTGGCAGATGTTGCGGTGGGGCAAACGGGACATGACCTCCGCCTCGCGCTGGAACCGCTTCAACTGGGCGTCGGTGGTCGTTTCCGACGAGTGCAGGACTTTGATCGCCACCACGTTTCCGTAGCGGTCCTGGCCTTTCCAAACCTTGCCCATGCCGCCGGTGCCGATCACATGGAGCAGCTTGTATTTTCCCAGCATCTGCGAAAACTGCGCGCTGACGACGTTGTCGGTGCTGAGTTCGAGCGAATCGCCGATCGCCGCGGGACGGACGACCCGCAGCACGGGCACCGCCTCCTCCAGCCCGGCGGTCTTGATCGAGTAAAGGTAGTCGGCATAAAACTCCGTCTGCGACGAATCCTCGTCGATGCCCGGACCGATCAGCCAGACCCCGCGCACGTTCGCGGCGGGCAGCGGCTGAATCTCGTCGCCACTCCAGTGAAGATCGCTCAAGTCCGGCTCGCTTTCGCTCTCCGCGCGGATCGCCTGCCATCCGTCCGGCAGGGTATGGATGATGTTGCGCAGCGACGTTTCGGAAATCAGAATCTCTCCGGGCCGCGCGAGCCGGCACAGTTCTGCGGCGAGTTCCACGGTGATCCCGATGGCGGAATATTGCTGGGTGGCGGAAGACCCGAGCGTGCCGACGAAGGTTTCCCCGGTCCAGATCCCGCACGACATCGGCGGCATTTCCTTGCCTTGGCCGAAAAACCCGGCGCGGAGTTGCAGGGACTTCTCGATCTGGTTGCACGCGGCCCGGACCGCGCGCAGGGCATGGTCCGCAAAATACCGGGGTGCCCCGAAAAGCCCGACGACCGCCTCTCCGGAGGACTGGTAATACGTGCAGCCGGTTTCGAGAATGGCATCGGCGGATTCCTCGACGAACGAGTTCAGCATCAGGCGAGTCTCCATCGGGGCCAGCCGCTCCGCGAGATGCGCGGTGCCGTTGAGGCGGGAATGCGAAACGGTCATGAACCTGCGCTCTGGCTGGCGCGCGGTGCGAAGCTCCTCCTCGTTGAGCAAATCCACCGAAGTCCCGCTCACATGGCGCAGGTCGCGGTTCACGGAATCCGCCGTCGTCACCTCGTCGAGGACGATGTCCAGAACCCCGCCTTCGCTGTAGGTCTTGACCTCGAAGACCCGCCCGCCGTCATCGGTGACCAGCCGGTTGCTCGCCCGCCCGGTCTCGGGCCGCTGGAAGCAGCCGGAAATCTCGCCCCGCGTGCGCGCCGCGAGAACATCGAGCGGCGCCCCGATCAAATCCGATTTCTTCACCCGCAGATACGAGGCGAGCGCCCCGTTGGCATACAGGACGATGTCGTCCGGAGAAACCCGTGCAATCATCGTCCGGAAAAATTCACCGTCAGGGATCGGCATAAAAAGTAACTACCCTCGAAAGCCGCATCGCTCAACCCCCGAAAAGATCCAGCCCGCCGCCGCGAATTCTTCGGCGGGCTGCTGTCCCCCCCAGAACAATCTTTCGCCGGGGCAAATTGATGCGCTGTTAATCGGCTGCCAGGTTTTTTGAAAAAAGGCCATCTGTTTTTCGCCGTGCTTACCGGCGGCGGCATGCGTCACCCGATATTTGACCATACCACCTCATTTGTGAGCATTTTGTCCCCGTCGAAGTGGAAAAACCCGCGGAAGCTGCCGCCGGAAATCACGCCCGGCAACCAATGGATGTCGTCGTCCCACATCTCATGATACGGGATCCGGTCGAGCGGAGTCCAAAGCGGGGCGGCCTCGTCGGTCTCAAACGGCTCGCCGAGGAAATCGGAGGCGGTGAAGACCGCGCAGTGGAGGGCGTAGCCGTCGGCGAATTGGAAGTGGAGTTCGCCCCGCTCTTCGAGGCCCACCGGCGTGATCCCGAGTTCCTCCTGCGTCTCGCGGATCGCGGCGTCACGCGCGGATTCGCCGGGTTCCAGCCGCCCGCCGGGCGCATTGATTTTGCCGGCCCCCAGCCCGCGCTTTTTCCGGATGAGGAGGATCTCTCCGCGGCGGATGACGAAACAGAGCGTCGCCCGCTCGGTCGGCTGCCAGGTTTTCCAATAGTCGGACATCCCGCGATTCCAAGGTCACGCTTGCGCGTCGAACCATTCCGCGAGCGACTGCTTGAATGCCTCGGGGCATTTTCCGCCGTCGCCGGGAAACCCGGCATGCTGGACGAGAAACACGGTGACGAGACCGCGTTGCGGGTCGATACGCATGTTTGTGGAGAAAGCGCCGCCGTGGCCGAACGTGGCATTCGAGGTGTCCCATCCGAAGCCGTATTGGTTCTCCACCCGGTCGCCGGTTTGTTTGGTCGTCATCTGCTTCACGGCGGATTCAGAGAGGTAACGCCGCCCATCGAGTTCGCCACCGTTCATGATCATCCGGCAAAAACGCAGGACGTCCCGCGCGTTTGAAAAAAGTCCGCCCGCCGGGATTGGTTGCCTCAGGGGATTGGTGAGCGGATAGCTCAACTGCGATATCGCCGTTTCGACCAGGCCCGCGTTGCCGGGGCCCGGTTTGTAAGCTTTTGCCAGCAGGGCCGCCTGTTTTTCATCCGGCACGAAGGTCGTGTTGCTCATGTCCAGCGGGCCGAACAACCGCGCCCGCATGAATTCCTCGTAAGCCATGCCGGAGACGACCTCGACAATGCGCCCCGCCGTGTTGGTTCCCGCGTTCGAGTATTCGTATCTGCTTCCCGGCTCGAATGCGAGGGGGCCCGCCGCATAGCTGAGCACGGCGGTGCGCAGCGGCAGCATGTCAAACGTCGGCGTTTCCACCGGCGATTGAAAAGGGAGGCCGCTCGTGTGGCTGAGGATTTCACGGACCGTGATGGGATGGCACGGTTTGCGCAGCAGCGCGTGGTCGTCGTCCTTTTCGGCCAGGAGCATTTGGCCCTTGAACTCGGGCAGATACTTTTCCACGGGATCACCCACGTTCACGCCGCCCTCGTCCACGAGCATCATGAGCGCCGTGGCGGTCATCGGTTTCGTCTGCGAAGCGATCCAGAAAATCGTGTCGGCGGTCATCGGCCTGCCAGCGGCGATATCGGCAAAACCCACCGTGTCGAGACAGATGACCTGGTCCTTTGTGGCGGCAAGGGCGACGGCTCCGGCCAGCGTCCCGTTGTCCACGAAGGGTTGCAGAAGGGGCGAAGCGGTGAATTGAGTTCGCGGGGTTTTCAAGGGTTCTGGCATGGCGGAAGCGGGATTCTGGACTTTTCGATAAGGTTTGGCAGATGTCTTTCCCGTGTAAAGAAAACAGACGGCTATTTCGAAAGAAGCGTTTTCAAGCGCGCGCCGATCCAATCCGCCTCTTCGGCGGTGAGGTCGAAGGTGGGGGCGAAGGAAAGCACGTTCCCTTGGGGGCCGCCGCCGAGGAGGATGAGCCCGGATTTCAAGGCTTCGACGACTGCTTTTGAAGAAGTGACGGTGTCCGGCGATCCATCGGGGGTCACGAGTTCGAGGCCGAGCATGGCACCGAGGCCGCGGAGGTGGGCGGATTTCAGGTCCGACAGGGCGCGGCGGAGGAGGAATCCCGCGGTCTTCGCGCGGTCGGCGACGCCGGGTTTTTCGTGTTCGGCAATCGAGGCGAGAGCCATCGCGCAGCCGACGGGGTGGCCGAGAAACGTGCTCGTGTGCAGGGCCTCGCCCTCCGAGCGCGGCCAGGCATCCATCACGTGGGATTTCCCGGTGCAGGCCGAGAGGGGGAAGCCGCCGGTGAGCCCTTTGCCGAGGCAGATGATGTCGGGGACGACGGCCGAGTGCTCGCAGGCGAAGAACCGGCCGGTCCGGTGGAAGCCGGTGTAGATTTCGTCGGCGACGAGCAGGATTTTATACTCGTCGCAGACCTGGCGCAGCAGCGGGAGAAAATCTTTCGGGGGCACGATGTCGCCCCCGCGCGCCTGGACCGGCTCGACGAGGATGCAGCCGATCTCGCGGCCGCGGATCGTTTTGTCGAGCTGGGCGCGGAGCGAGTCGAGACACGAGGACGAGCAGTTCGGGAATTCCCGGCCCTCGAGCCGGAAGCCATCGGTGCGCCCGAACGGGCAACGGCAACAATACGGGTAGGGCAGGCGGACGCCGAACCGCGCGAGCTGGCCGGCGAAGGGGTCGCGGAAAAACGGGAGGCCGCAGGTTTCGAGCGCCCCGTGCCCGAGCCCGTGGTATCCGCCGGTGAAGCTGATGACCCCGGGCTTGCCGCTGTGCAGGAGCGCTGTTTTGAGGGCGGCCTCGACGGCGTCGGAGCCGGAGTTGCACAGGATCGTTTTGGCCGGCCCCTCGTTCCACCGCTCGAACGTGATCCGGCTGATCGCCCGGCAGAGTTCGGCCTTGAGCGGCGAGGGATGCACGTCGCCGAGCCCGTGGACGAGCTGCCCGGCCTGCGCGGCCATGGCCTTCGATGTCGCCCCGTGGCCGAGCCCGCATACCCCGAACCCGGATGTCAGGTCGAGATACCGGTTGCCGTCGGCATCCCAGACATTTCCCCCGGAGGCCCGCTCCCAAAACACCGGAAAATCCGCGCTGAAAAACGTGACGTTCCGCGACTCGAAACGCGCGAGTTTTTCCATGAGCGCCCGGGAGTGCGGACCGGGGATTTCGGTCAGGATTTCCGGGAGCATCGGGATCAGGCGGCGGCAGTTCGTCCGGCGGCGGCGAGGAGGCGGCTGTAGAGCGCCAGATGGCGCTTTGCGGCAGCGGCCCATGTGAAGTCCGCGGAACGCGCGGCCCCGACCAGAGGCGCAAGGTCCGCTGTCCGCGCCGCGCGCCCGATGGCATCGCCCAATGCCTCGACCGAGATTTTGTAAAAGACGAATCCGTTTCCCGCTCCGGTGACCGGATCGAAGTCCTGCACGAACTGCCGGAGCCCGCCGCAGTGTGCGGCGATCGGAAGCACGCCGTTCCGCAGCGCGAGCATGAGGAGTTCTCCGCCGGGCTCGACCGGGCCGGGAAGGATCAGGAATTCCGAGCCGGAGAGGGCGAGATGGAAAAATGGGGCGTCCACATCGGGGAGGTGGGCGAACCGCCCGGCGTGCCGCCGCGCCGCGATTTCGAGAGCCTGCCGGTGGGCGGGATCGACAGGCCCGAGCAGGAGAACCCGCACGTCCTCCGAGGGCAGGCGGTCGAGCGTTTCAAGCAGGAGCCCGATTCCCGCGCCATTCGTGGCCGAGGGATCGGCGAGGAAGACACGCCCGCCGGGCAGCAGGCCCGCGCGCTGGAGCAACTCGTTCCGCGCCGCGGGTTTTTCCGCCGCAGGAAACACCGGCCAAGCGGATTCCTTGAGCCCGTCCGGGATGCCTTCGAGTTTGTAGTTCTGCTCGCGCAGCACGGCTTCCAGGCCGCAGCCGAACTCCGGGGTCTGCATTTCCGCCACGTGGCGACGGCCCGGAAGGACGACGGCGTCCGCGAACAAAATCCCGGCCTTGAGGCAGTTCATGCTCCCGTAAAACTCGAGGCCGCGCGCGGAGAAATATTCCCCCGGGAGGTTGGTGAGCGCGAAATCGTAGCTCCAGAAATTCCCTTGGAATTCGAGGCTGTGGGGAGTGAGGACGGTCGCCACCGGCAGGCGTTGGTCCTTCGCGAAGACCGGGAGCAGGGCCGTCTGCCAGCCATGCACGTGCACGACGTCCGGGCCGGTTTTCTTGGCCAGTTCGAGGGCGCATTTTGTGAAGAAGATGAAGCGGGCAGAGTTGTCTTGGTAGTCCCGGTCGCCCGCCCCGTAAAGGCCGGTACGGTCGAAAAATTCGTCGCGGGCCACCAGGAAGACCCGGACGCCTCCCGGGGCCATCGCCTCAAAAATCTCCGCGGGAAGTTTTGCCGGGCCGACCGGAACGGAAAACTTTATCTTCGTGCGCTTGGCGTTGACCTGCTTGTCCTCGCGCACGCAGCGGTAATACGGCATGGCCACGGACACTTCATGTCCTGCTTCGCGGAGGTGCGCCGCCAGCGCCAGCATCTCGTCGGCAAACTCGCCGGTCCGCGCCAAGGGAGCCATCTCGCTCGCGGCCATCAATATCTTCATGCCCTCATTCTCCACGATCCGACCTGCCGGAGTCGATGGGAATCTGCGGAGGCATGGATTTCCGCGGAGGTGGGCAGGCATGCTGAAGAGGCGGTTGTGCCAACCGCCTGTCGAATCCTACAGGCCCTTGGCACAAGGGCCTCTACAACGAGGGCGGCGGATTGGCCGGAGACGGGTCCCTGCTCGCGAGGAGCTGGGTGAGCAGTTCGCTCTTCGGCGGGACGATGGCGATTTTCGACTCGCCCGCGAGGATCTGCTGGGTTTCCAGGATGGCGAACATCGCGGCCAGGACGTTCGGGTCCTGACCGATCTGCTGGAGCGCGCCGCCGACGATCGCCGGGCGCATGGCGGCGGCCTTGGCGAACTCGACAGCCGCCTGGCGCTCGGCGGTGCTGGTGATGATGCTGACCTGGTTCGCCCCGTCCTGCTTGATCGCGCTGGTGACCTGGCGGAGGCGGTTGACGACTTTTTCCTGGATCTGCCCGATCATGGCGATGTCGCGGAAGTGGACCTTGCGGATGTAGATGCTGCCGAGCTGGAACCCCCATTCCTCGGATTTCGGGCTGACCTCCGCGCGGACGGTCTGGGACATTTCGTGGCGGCTTTCGAGCATGGCCGAGAGCTTCATGTTGCTGAGGCAGCGCACGGTGGCATTGCTCACGTTGGCGGCGAGAGACCCGCGGGGGTCGGCGTTTTTGAACAGGTAGGCGACCGGGTCGCCGATCCGCATCTCGCTCCAGATCCCGATGCCCATCGGCGCGCCTTCCTCGCTGTTCACCGCTTGGCTGCGCAGGTAAATCTGGTCGAGCCGCCGGTCGAGGACGTAGCGTTTTCCCAGCCAGTTCACGATCGGTGCGGCCAGCCCGAGCTTGACCCACAGGAAGTAGAACCCCGCCTCATCCAAGACGGCGAGGACTTTTCCGAAAAGCACATAGACGTGGCAGGTCCCTTCTTCCACGACGGTGTAAAACCCGAGCAGCCGGAGAACGAACTGCATCGCGGGCATGAAAAAGAACATGCCGAAAAACGTGAAGACGGCGGCGATAAGGAAGCTCATCGGGGGTCCTCCAGAATCACGCGGCTGGCTTTTCGGAAGAGCGAGAGCTTGACGTTCCGCAGGTAGGCGGGAAGGACGGCTTCGCCGCTGCCCTGGAGCGCGGAAACCTGGCCCGCCAGCGCGAGGAGCGGCTCGACCTCGGCCTGGGCGTTGAGGGTTTCGATTTCGACCGCCCGGCGGGACTGGACGATTTTCTGGTCGGCGTGGGCCTGGGCGAGGCTGATGTCGCTCGAGACCTGGTTGTGGGCGGTGTTGATCGCCGCGAGCGCGGATTCCACATCCGGCGGCGGGTCGATGCTGGTGATGAGCGAGGCGTCGAGCGCGATCCCGTAGCGCGCGGCGGTGCCGGCGCATTCGATGTCCATGTGCTCGTTGAGCGAAGACAGGTTCTTGCGGAGGTCGTTGATGGAGATCCCCGCGACCGCGGCGGCCATCCCGTCGTCGGTTCCTGGCGCGGTGGCCGGCGCCTCGAAGTTCGCGATCCGCTCGCGGAGCACGCTGATGAAGAACCCCATCACGTGGGCGATCGGGTTTTTCACGCCGAAGAACCAGGCGTAGAGGTTTCTCTCCGAGACGCGGAACCGCAACTGGCCGCTCAGGCCCGTATCGAGCTGGTCCTTTGTCACCGCGCTCAGGCGGGTGCCGCCTTCGTTCGCGTCGGCATCCTCCGGGTCGTAGGCCATGCTCACCGTCTGGACGGCGATGCTGGTTTTGTAAACCTTCTCCCACGGCCATTTGAAATACGGACCCCCCGGCGGGATCACCCGCACCTGCGGGTAGCAATAACGCGGCTTTTCCTCGTCGGTCAGCATCTCCGACACCGGATCATCAAGCGTGGTCTGGCCGCCGATCCGCTCGGCGCGGCCGAAGGCGGTTTTCACCGCCCGCTCGTTCTGGTCCACGGTGAAAATGCCGGCCATCAGATACCGGACGAGGAACCAGGCAACAAATCCGACGAACAGGCCGAAGATAATCATGGGGCTTAGAGACCGGCAGATTCAAACCATTCCCGCGGCTGGAAAGCGAGCAAGATCGCAGGCTTTTTTATGTCGCAGGCTTTTTTATTGCGGGAACCCGTCGGATCGGAAATCCTTCTCAGACTCCCGATGCAAATCCTCATCCACAAAAACGGAAACCAGCTCGGGCCGTTTCCCGAGTCGCAGGTCGCCGAAATGCTCAAGTCCGGACAAGTCGCCGGGACCGATCTCGCCTGGAGCGAGGGCATGGAAACATGGAAGCCGCTCTCGTCGTTCGAGCGGCTCCAATCCACTGCGGGCGGGCCGCCGACGCTTCCCGGGCAGGCTCCCGCCGTGCCGTCCCAGCGGAGGACCGAACCGCTCTCGATCTGGTCGCTCGTTCTCGGGATTATTTCTATCGTGGGATGTTCCGTCGGAGGGTTTCTTGCCGGAATCCCTGCCGTGATTTGCGGGCATGTCGGCATGTCCCGGATCAAGCGCGATCCCTCGCTCGACGGTAAAGGGATGGCGCTCGCCGGCCTGATCACAGGATACATCGGGCTGCTGGTGCTTCCCCTGGCAATCCTGGTGGCCCTTGCGATCCCGGCCATCGTCAGCGCGAAGGAAAGGGCAAAAATGACCCAGGAGCTCAGCAATATGCGGCAGATCCACCTGGCGATGCAACAGGCGCAGTTGGATGGAAAAACGACCGGAAACCCCAAGACGGGATTCCCCGCAGACATGAAATTCACCTCGGCAGCACAGGTGAAAAAAATGCTGATCGAGAACAACTACCTCACTGCCGATGATCTCAACCGTCTTCAGTTCGACAAAATCTCCATCGGCAATGTCTCCTCCGATGATCCCGCGGATACCATTCTTCTCCAGGCCAAGTCCAAAAATGGCAGGGCCGCCATTGTCTTCCAGAAAGGCGGGGCCGGCATGATCACGCGAGCTGGGCAGCAGCCCTACGGTCGGCCTCCACCGCGCACGCCGGCATTTCTGGAATAGCACGAGATCATCAGGGCCGATAACCGGCGAGATGCGCCCCGTTCAGCCGCCCGCCTGCTTCATCCCCGTCGCGAGCAGGGTCTGGAAATGCGGCGCTTCGGGATCCCTCGAAACAATCGAAGACCGGATCTTTGAAAAGCCCGCCTTTTTGAGCATCTGGTGGAGTTCGATTTCGACGAAGCCCAGCCAGATGTGGGCGTAAAGCTCGCGGGCCTGATCGAACGTGTGGCTGGCGAGATCGAGGATCACGAGCTGGCCGCCGGGCTTCAAGGCCCGGTTCGCGGCCGCGAGGGCGCGGGACGGGTTCGGCACATGGTGGAGGACCTGGCTGAAAACCACGAGGTCCACGGACTTCGGCTCCACGGGAGGATCCTCGACATCCCCGAGCCGGTATTCGATGTTCCGGAACCCGTGGGCGCGCGCCAGCGCCGAGCCGAACTCGACCATCTTCTCGGAGTTGTCCACCGCGATGACTTTTTTCGCCGTGGGCGCCAGGAGCTGGGCCAGCGTCCCTTCGCCCGCTCCCATGTCGGCGATCACCATCGGCTGCAGAAGGCCCAGCAGCGCGTGGGAAAGCGCCTGCCAAGAACGCCCGGGCACATAGACGCGCCCGAAGCGGCCGGCCAGCTTGTTGAAATATTCCGCGGCGCGGTCCTTGCGTTTCCGCATGGCCAGCGCCAATGCCGCCAAGTCGCGCGAGGCCTCGCGCACATCGGCCCGGGCACTCTCCAGGATCCCCGCCACCATCCCGTCGCCGCTTTCCTTCGCGGAATAAAAAATATTTTTCCCGACCCGGCGGTCGGCGGCGAGCCCCTCGCGCTTGAGCTGGCCGAGGCTGGCCGAGATCCGCGGCTGGGCCATGCCGAGGATTTCCTGCAGTTCCGCCACGGTCAGTTCCTCCTCGACGAGCAGCAGCATAAGCCGCAGCCTCGTCGGATCGGACAGCACCCGCAAAGAATTTATTGTTGACGCCATTGCACCCATGAATATATTGCAATATCTCCATACGTAAAGACCAACATCAACCCACACCTACCATGTCACGCCGTTATATTTTTTCATCCGAATCCGTTGGCGAAGGCCATCCCGACAAAGTTTGCGACACCATTTCCGACGCGATCCTCGACGCCTGCCTGAGCCTTGACCGCACGAGCAGGGTGGCCTGCGAAACGTTCGTCAAAAGCAACATCGTCGTGGTCGGCGGCGAGATCACGGTGCCTCGGCTGAAGGGGGCCTCGCTCGACTCCGCCCTCAACATCGGCAAGATCGTCCGCTCGGCGATCCGCGAGATCGGATACGTGAACGAAGACGATGTCTTCCACGCCGACCGCGTTTTCATCAACAACCTTCTCACCAGCCAGAGCCCGGACATCGCCCAAGGCGTGGACGCCAAAGCCGCTGCCGGCAAGGGAACCGAAGAGCAGGGCGCGGGAGACCAGGGCCTCATGTTCGGATTCGCCTGCAACGAGACTCCGGAACTCATGCCCGCCCCGATCATGTTCGCCCACCGCCTCGGCCGCGAACTCACCCGCATCCGCAAAAGCGGCAAGGTCAAATGGCTCCGTCCCGACGCGAAAAGCCAGGTCTCCGTCCTGTATCAGGATGGCCGTCCGGTGCGTGTCACCAATGTCGTCATCTCGACCCAGCACACCGATGACGTGAAAAACGACGAGATCCGCCGGTTTCTCATCGCCAATGTCATCCGCAAGGTCATCCCGAAGGATTTCCTCGACGCGACGACCGAATTCCTGATCAACCCGACCGGCCGTTTCGTCGTCGGAGGCCCGCAGGGCGACTCGGGGCTCACCGGGCGCAAGATCATCGTCGATACCTACGGCGGAATGGGACGCCACGGCGGCGGGGCATTCTCCGGAAAGGACCCCTCGAAAGTGGACCGCAGCGCCGCCTACATGGGCCGCTACGTGGCCAAGAACGTCGTGGCCGCCGGGCTCGCCGACCGCTGCGAAGTCCAGTTCGCCTACGCGATCGGGCACCCGAACCCGGTCAGCATCCACATCGACACGTTCGGGACGAACAAGGTGGACGAGGAAAAAATCGAGCGCGCGGTGACAGCGACCTTCAGCTTCAAGCCGGCCGACATCGTGAAGCAACTGAACCTCCTGCGACCGATCTATTCGAGGACGACCAACTACGGGCACTTCGGCAAGGACGACCCCTATATCACCTGGGAACGCACCGACAAGGCGGCGGCCCTTAAAAAGAGTATTAAGCCTTAAGAATTAAGTCTTAAGTTCGCGATGGCATACCGTTCGTTTGAGGATCTTGAGGTTTGGCAGCGTGCCTGCAGACTCTCGGTTGAAATCTTTCAAGCGTTTGAATCCTGCAAGTATCAGAACCTGACATCTCAAGTCGAACGCTGCGGACTCTCGGTGCCTTCGAATATCGCGGAAGGTGCCGAGCGCGGAGGCTCCAAAGAATACGCCCAATTCCTGAAGATCGCCAAAGGCTCCGCCGGAGAACTCCGAACCCAGCTCTACATCGCAAAAAAACTCAAAGCCATCCCAACAGACAAAGCCACACGCATGGTCGCCGAAAGCTCGGAAATCTCCGCCATGCTCGAAGGCCTCAGAAAATCCATCCTGCGCACCAAAACGCCAAAAACTTAGCCCTTAATACTTAAACCTTAATACTCGTCAATCTCGTCTTTATGAAAATTACTCGCTCTTCCACCCCCGCCGCCGTCCTCGCCGAGGCCACCGCCAACCTCGCCAAATACTCCGCCGCCACGCCGTCCGGGAAAGATTACATCGTTTCCGACATCGCGCTCGCCGGCTGGGGGCGCAAGGAGATCGGCGTCGCCGAGCACGAGATGCCGGGGCTTGTTTCCCTGCGCAAAAAATACGGGAAAGAGCAGCCGCTGAAAGGCGTGCGGATCACCGGATCGCTGCACATGACGATCCAGACGGCGGTTCTCATCGAGACGCTCGTTTCGCTCGGGGCCACCGTCCGCTGGGCGAGCTGCAATATTTTCTCCACGCAGGACCACGCGGCTGCGGCGATTGCCGCGACCGGCACGCCGGTCTTCGCGTGGAAGGGCGAGAGCCTCGAAGAATACTGGGAGCTCACGCTCAAGGCCGTGACCTTCCCCGGACAGCTCGGCCCGCAGCTCGTCGTCGATGACGGCGGCGACGTGACGCTGCTCATCCACAAAGGCTACGAGCTCGAAAAAGGCGACAAGTGGGCGTATCAGCCGAGCGACAACCACGAGGTTTCGGTCATCAAGGCCCTGCTCCGCCGGGTCGCCAAGGAACGCCCGGGTTTCTGGACCAAGGTCGCCAAAGCCTGGAAAGGCGTCTCCGAGGAGACGACGACCGGCGTCCACCGCCTCTACCAGATCGCCGAGCAGGGCAAGCTTCTCGTCCCGGCGATCAACGTCAACGACTCGGTCACCAAATCGAAATTCGACAACCTCTACGGCTGCCGCGAATCGCTGGCCGACGGGCTCAAGCGCGCGACCGACGTGATGATCGCGGGCAAGGTCGCCGTCGTCTGCGGATACGGCGACGTCGGCAAGGGCAGCGCGCATTCCCTGCGCGCGTATGGCGCACGCGTGGTCGTCACGGAAATCGACCCGATCAACGCCCTGCAGGCCGCGATGGAAGGCTTCGAGGTCAACACCGTCGAGAGCACGCTCGGGGTCGGCGACATCTACGTCACCACCACCGGCAACAAGGACATCATCACGCTCGATCACCTGCTCGCCATGAAAGACCAGGCGATCGTCTGCAACATCGGGCACTTCGACAACGAGATCCAGGTGGACCGGCTCAACAAGCACAAGGGCGTCCGCCGCGTCACGATCAAGCCGCAATACGACCGCTACTTCCTGCCCGGCGGAAAAAAGAGCATCTACATGCTCGCCGAAGGCCGCCTCGTCAACCTCGGCTGCGCGACCGGCCACCCGAGCTTCGTCATGTCGAACTCGTTCACGAACCAGACGCTCGCCCAGATCGACCTCTGGCAGAACAAAGACAAATACAAAAAGACCGTCTATCGCCTCTCGAAGAAGCTCGACGAGGAAGTCGCCCGCCTCCACCTCGGAAAAATCGGCGTCGTCCTCACCAAGCTCACCAAGGACCAGGCCGAATACCTCGGCGTCCCGGCCGAAGGCCCCTACAAGCCCGAGCACTACCGGTATTGACGGGCTTCAAACTGAGTGCGGGGAACGATGTTCTGGAAAAACTAGAGTTTGCCCGCTTCCAAAAAGCTGAAATAGCCAGCCCGGTTGAATATGATGTGGTCGAGCAAATCGATCCCAACGATCACCCCTGCCGCCTTGAGTTGTGCCGTGATGTCGACATCGCTTTGCGATGGTTGGAGGCCACCGCTGGGGTGATTGTGGGCGACGATCACGGCGGAAGCCCGGTCGGAAAGTGCGTCGGCGAAGACTTCGCGAGGATGAACGGGGCTGCGGTCAATCAAGCCGATGGATACCACCCGGATGTTCAAAATCTCGTTCGCACCGTTGATGCTGGCGCACAGGAAATGTTCCTGTTTGCGATCAGCGTAGTGGCGGATATGCGGCAGAAGGTCAGCAGGCGTTTCGATCCTCGCGCCTTCGGGTTTGATACGCCGACGGGCGAATTCGATGGCCGCAAGAATCAAAGTCGCCTTGGCATCTCCCACGCCGTCGAATGGCAAAAGATCATCAGCCTGCACTTCAAGTCCCTTCTCATCGATGAGCCTCGCCAGTTTGGAGGCCAGGGTCATCACATCCGTTCCGGGCGTGCCTTTGCCTAGCAGCACAGCGAGGAGTTCTTGGTCGCTCAACGACTTTGCCCCCTTACGCAGCAGCTTCTCACGCGGTCGGTCGGCTTCGGGGATGTCGTGAATCGCCTTGCTCATGGCCTCAGGCAGCGAGGGCCAGATGGGTTTGGATGACGGTCACGGCCATGATGTCGAAGATGCCGCCGGTGTCGGTGTATTTTGGGTCGGCAAGTTCGTCGTAGCGGCCACGAGCATCGTAGGTCGTCTGGATGTCCTCGTTCACCTGCCCGCGATACGGGCCTTCGAGATAAAGCTGGTCCTCTCGGTGCGCCTGGACCGTGGAGCGGATGGCCGGGTCGGCGATCTTCTCTTCCGTCACCTGTTTGATGTAGAGTGCCTCCTCGTCAGTGATGTCGAACTTGGCGCGAATCTGCGCGATGACGTCCTGCACCGACACCTTCACAGGCACCGGGCCTGCGCCTTTTTTTCCTTTGCCCGGCTGGAGCTTTACGGGACCGCCGCTGGTCATCACACCTTCGTATTTCACCGTCGCCTTGGTGACGATGGTGGCACGAATCTGCTTCATGAGATCGGACACCGTCCCGGCCTTGATGAGCTGCGGACCGGCGTATTCGGCGAAAGCGGCGAACTCCTGAATCGCTGGCGTGTAGGTGAAGAAGCAGGTCAGAAAATGGAAGCTCTTCACGAAGCGGGCAAGCAGATAGGCGAATGCCTTGCGAGCTTCCCAATCGGTGATCTTGGCCAGAAAGCGCATCCGCAGGGCGTTCACTTGAAATTGCACCTGAGCGTCCGTCCCGCTCTTGAGCAGTTTAAGCAGGTCGGTGGCGTCTTTCTGGGTGAATACTCCCTCGGCAAGAATCTCCGCGTGTAGTTTCGGGCAGGTTTCTTTGTCAGGCTCTTCCGGCTCAAAAGGCGTGCCCTTCCGATACTTCGCGAAGGCTTTCAGGATTTGCTTGGCGTTGTTGGTGAAGTCCACGACCACGACATCCTTCTTGCCGTGGTGGCAACGATTCAGGCGCGAGACGGTCTGCACCGCGTTGCGGTCCAGCACCGGCTTGTCGAGGAACATGCCGGCGAGCAGGGGTTGGTCGAAGCCGGTCTGAAATTTGTTTGCCACGACCATGATGCGGTAGTCGTCACCTTCGAAACGGTTTTCGATCAACTCGCTCTGCTGCAATTCATTCACGGCAAACTCACTGATGGCCGCATTCGTCTCCGGGTGGACGAAATCCGAGAAGGCATAGAGCACCTTGTAGTCGGCTCCACGCTCCTTCAGCTTCTCCTTGATGATGTTGAAATACCGCAGCCCGGCCACGCGGGATGAAGTGACGATCATCGCCTTGGCGCGTCCGCCGATGAGGGGTTTCACGTCCTTCTCGAAGATGCGCAGCATCACCTCGGCCTTGTATTGGATCAGCCCGTCGTCCTGAAATGCCACGTTCTGAAGTGCCTTGGACACAACGCCCTTGGGGTAGAGCTTCTCCTCGTCGGGCGGCGGAACGATGGGGCAATGCAGGTTGTAGAGCGTTTTGTAGGAAATGATGCTCGCCGCAACGTCCACGATGTAGCCCTCGGCGATGGCCTCCGCCTCGGTGTAGGTGTCGAACGGTTTGCCGAACATTGACACGGTGGCCGGTGCCGGTGTCGCGGTGAAGGCGACGAACAACTGATTCAGGTCATGCTCGCGGATGACTTTGGCAATCTGCTCTTCGAGATCCTCCTCTGGGGCTTCTTCGTCCGGCTCGCCTTCCTTGCGGAACGGCAGTCGGATGGCCGCGCCCATGTGGCCTTCCTGCGACCGGTGGGCCTCATCAATCAGGAACGCCACCCGCAGTTTTTTTAACTCCGGGTTTTTCTGAATCTCATCGAGCACCCAGGCGAATTTCTGCTGAGTGGTGACGATGATGGATTTCCGCTGCTTGAGGAAACGCGGCAGATCGTCGGCCTTCTTCGCGATGCCAACCACGTTCTTGAGGTGGGTGAATTTCTCGATGTCCTCGCGGATGTTCGTATCGAGCGATTTGCGGTCCGTGAGAATGAAGGTGATGTCCACCAGCTTCTCGTTTGTCCCGGGTTTGAAGAGGCTGTGCAGCCGGTCGGCAAGCCAGCAGATGGACAGCGTCTTGCCGCTGCCGGCGGAATGGTCGGCCAGATACTTCTTGCCGATGTCGCCCGCCTCGAGGAAGTGGGCCGTGATGTCCTCCGCCACCCGCCGCACAAGTCGACTCTGGTGATAACGCGGGAAGATGGTGGAGGCTGGGCGCGCTGGCTTGTCATCCTCCGCCTCGCGCTCGGGCACGCGGACGAGGAAGAACGACAGCGCCTCCAGCAATTGTTCCTGCGACAGCACCTCGCGGTAAAGATACTCGACCGGATATTCGTTCGGGGCGGATGTGATTTGCTCATTCTTGAGCCCCATGTTGTGCCATCGGAAATTCTCCTCCTTGCGCGGATCGGTGGCGGCCATCGCCTCGGTGGAGTCGGCAGCGAGGTAGAGGAAGGGATGCTGGAAAATCTTGTGCGTGTGGTCGCGCTTGGCGAACTGGGCCACCGCGTCATGCACGTTCTGGTTGGCCTCGTGCTTCAGCTCCAGCGCCGCGACGGGCAGGCCGTTGAGGTAAAAGACGAAATCAATCTCGTGGTTCGCGTCGCCGAAGTAAAAGTGCGGGCGGAAGGTGATGCGGTTCTCGGCATATTTGGCGGCGGCGGCGCTCGCGGCGGAGCGCGGCTTGGGATAAAAGAGCCGGAACTCCAACCCGCGCACCGGCAACCCCTGCCGGAAAAGCATCCACAGCGGCGAATGTTCCAGTTCCTTGCGCAGGGCCTTGAAGACTTCCTCCCGCGCGTCTGTTCCGTAATCGTCCGCCAGCTTTTTCAGCGTGTCCGCCTGCGTGGCTTTGAGGAATGCCCAGAGCTGGTCTTCGGCGATGAAGTGCTCGGTGTCCGTAATGTCGGCCTGCTCCAGCTTCCCATACTTGTGCTCGCGGATGAGGTAGTCCGCAATGTGCTGCTGAAACGTCAGCTCCGGGGCTTTTTTCTTCTTGGGCATGGTCAGTCCTTCCCGGCCTCCAGCCGCGCCCGCGCCAGCCGCACCGCGTCATGCAGCTTTTGCTCCAGCAGTTTTTTCGGCAGCACCTTGGTCCAGTAGCTTGCCACATGGATGCCGCTCTTTTCCAGTTCCAGCAGTTCGACGTGCTGCGCCCGCTTGCCCGCGCACAAGATGATTCCCAGCGGCTCGGCCTCGCCCTGCTCGCACTCATGACGCTTGAGCCACTTCAGATACAATTCCATCTGCCCCTTGTCGGCGGCTTCAAAATTCCGGAGCTTCAAGTCAATCGCCACCAACCGGCGCAGCTTCCGATGGTAGAACAGCAGGTCCAGATGGTAATCCTCGTCGTCAATCTGCATCCGTTTCTGCCGGGCCACAAAACAAAAGCCCGCGCCCAGTTCCAGAATGAACGACTCCATCTCGCGCAGGATCGCCGCCTCGATGTCTTTCTCGGCGTAAGTGTTCTTGAGGCCGAGGAAATCGAGGAGATAGGGGTCGCGGAAAACCAGGTCCGGGGTGATACGGTCTTCGTCGCGCAGCGCGGCCAGTTCCTGCCGGATGAGCTTGTCCGGCTTCTTCGACAGCGCCGTGCGCTCGAACAGCATCGAAGCGATCTTCTTTCCCAAGGTCCGCGTGTTCCATTTTTCCATGCGGCACATCTCGGCGTAGAAGTCGCGTTTGAGCGGATCTTCGAGCGGGATGATCGCTTTGAAATGGGTCCAGCCCAATTGTCGCCGCAATGAGGCGACAATTGATTCATCGGGGAAAACCTCCGCGAACTGAATCATCCGGCGCAGATTCTTTTCCGCGTAGCCCCGGCCGAACTGCCCTTCCAATTGTCGTGACAGCGTTACGACAATCTCCGCCCCATACTCCGCGCGCTTCTCCTTCAGGATGTCCTGCCGGATGCGCCGCCCCACTTGCCAGTAGTGCAGCGCCAGACCGGAGTCCACCGTCCGGGCGACGCTCTCTCGCGCCTGAACGATCAACTGCCGCACGTCCGTCAGCAAAGCACGGGCGGCTGGCCGCTTGGCCGGTTTTTCGGCGGCTCGGCTGGCCAAGGTTTTGGAGGGCTTCGCGCTCATGCTTGGTTTGCCGAGTGTAACGAGATGGACTCCGATGGGCAACCGTCCGCCCGCCGCACGTCCGCCTCCGTGATCCGCCGCTGGCCGGTGACGCATTCGTGAATCAGAGATTTGCGGTAGGCGGTGAGCGTGGCGATTTGGGCTTCAAGAACGCCAACGACTTTTTTCGATTCTGCGAGTTTGGCATCGATGTGTTCGCAGATCGCTTGCTGCTCGGATACCGGTGGCACGACAACCGGCAGGTAGCCTATCTGAACTTGGTTGAAGATTGGCAACGTGGTGGCCACGCAAATCCCGGGAATTACGGTTTCATAAATCTTGAGCTGATACGCAAGGAAACGGGGAGTCATGCGGTGGTCGCAAACGATGCCGATGATTTGCTGATTACACGATGCCTCATCTGCGATGATTCCAACTTTCCCAATCGTGGCACCGATGCCGATGACGAAGACACTGCCAGCGGGAAACATGCGCAGCACGCCCTCGCTGAGCGCACGCTCATTGATGAGTTTTCGCGGTTCCGTCAGATCAATCTGACTTTCGAAGCTTCCGGGGGCGAACCAGGGGACCGTTCCATCTTCGTAATACTCGGGAGTGTCCGTCGGAGGCGTCAAGCCCGTCTGAATCCGTCTGGCATACCGCTTCAAATGTCCGTCCTGCCAATGCTCTGGAATGTCCCCCAACCAAGACACGCCGGATGCACGCGTCTTCGCTGAAGGATTCAACCCCTGAGTCACCGCACGGCTGATGATTGAACCGCGAAGAGCATCGAGGCTGTCGAGTTGGCGGCGTTTGGCTGCCACCGCCGCGTCAATCGCCGCGCAACTTGCATCCAGATACGCCGCGATGCGCTGTTGCTCCGGCAGCGGCGGGAGGAACAGCCGTGTATCTTTTAGAAAACGCGACGAAACACGTTTTTGCCCAGCCGCTCCGACCATGTTCTCCGCAGCATAGGCCCGGTAAACAGGATTGAACGTGGCATAATATAGGAATTGGCCATCGACCTTGCTTCCCGCCCGAAGCACATGAAATTCGGTGCTCCCAAAGGCGTAGCGTGTTGGCAGTTGCCGCACGAACGCCCCTTTTCCGTTTTCCATGCACGGAGTGATCTTTGCGAATAGCACGTCACCCTCTTCAAAGAGCGGCAGGCCCGTCGAAATGGCCACCAGCGGCTGCTGATTGGACACGTCAATCGCACCATCGTCGGAAAGCATTTCCATCGGCACGACGGTGCAAAGTTCATCGGATGAAGGCCGAGTATGAGAGTAGTTCGGTGACAAAGTAGCCACGTTGCGAATGCGGCTGCGCTGCCAATCCCCCGGCATTCTGTTGAGCCAGAGGTCGTCTAGTTGCTCAGCTATCATTTCGCCAAACCCTCCAGCATCTTCTCCGCTTCCTTCTCCAGCTTCCAGAACTCCGCCAGCAAGTCTTTCGCGGGCGTCGGCGGCTGGTAGCGGTAGAAGTATTTGTTCGGCAGGATTTCGTAGCCGAGTTGCGGGCTGTCTGCCCAGCGGATAATGGGCTTGGCGATCTCCCGTTTCAGGAACGCCTCGATGTCCTCGCCGTGCGGGATGTATTCGTCGTCCTGCACGTAGTGCCGGTGAGTCCATTCTGCAGAGAGGATGTCATCGGCTTCGCCGAAGGCATCCTTGAATTTTCTGACAGCATTGTCGCGCGGTTTGAGAGCCAGATCCACGGTCTGCATTTTTCCGCCGATCTTGATCGAGGCCCGGAAAGTCAGTTCGCTCTCGTGGAACTCCTGTTCTTTTTTAACATTCGCGGCGGTGAATGCCTTCTCGTAAGGCTCGGTTACAATGGCTGGTTTGTCGTGCTCATCCGTCTGCCAGAAGACGACGCTGACCTTGTGGTAGGCGAAGTCCTCGCGCGGGAAGATTTTGACGTGATCGTCGGCGTGGCCCTTGGCCCAGCCTTTTTCGTATCGCGACTCGATCCACCGGCGGTGAGCGTCCGTCATACGGTTGCGTTTGCTGGCGAAAGCTTTTGGCTCCTTCTCGAATTGCTTCCGCGCATCAATGAGCATCACGCGCCCGCGATGGCTGGCGGGCTTGTCATTTCGCAGCAGCCAGATGTAGGTGAAGATGCCGGTGTTGTAGAAAAGCTGGTCCGGCATCATGACGATGGCGTCGAGCCAGTCGTTCTCGAGGATCCAGCGGCGGATTTCGCTCTCGCCCGATCCGCAGTCGCCATTCGAGAGGGGCGAGCCATTGAAGAGGACGGCGATGCGGCTGCCGCCTTCATCCGGCGGGGCCAGCTTCGCCAACATGGTTTGCAGGAAGAGCAGCGCGCCGTCATTCACACGCGGCATGCCAGCCTGATAGCGGGTTTTCTCCAGCTTTCGGGCTTCCTTTTCGTAGCCGTCCTTCCCGCCCCAGGTGACGCCGAAGGGCGGGTTGCTCAGCATCCGGTTGAAGCGCCATTTCGGCTCCGGCCACCGATCGCCCGGCTCCTTGCTCTCCGGATCGTGTGGAATGAGCGAGTTCCCGTAAGTCACAGTGGCTTGGCGGTCGTTCTTGATCAGGAGGTCAGCCTGGCAGATGGCGTAATTTCCGGGAGAAAGTTCCTGTCCGTGAACGGTGATATATTTCTCCACTCGCGCCTTGTCCTCCGGTGTGTCGGCGCGTTCCAGCAGGTGTTCCTTCGCCACCGACAACATGCCGCCCGTGCCACCGGCGGGGTCGTAGATCGAGAAATGCTTGTCCGGGATGGGAATATCCAGCAACTCGACCATCAGCCGAATGACTTCGCGAGGGGTGAAGTGGTCTCCGGCCTCCTCGCCGCTTTGCTCCGAGAAGCGCCGGAGCAATTCCTCGTAAACGTAGCCCATCTCCAGTCCGGAGAGCTGGTCGGGGCCGAGCGCGAGTTCCTTGTATTGATTCAGGATCGGGGCCAGCCGGTTATTCTTCACCATCAGCCCGATGGTTGCGCGGTAATTGAAATGCTCGATGATGTCGTCAACGTTCTTCGAGAAGCCGTTGATGTAGGCGCGGAAATTTTCCTCCAGCAGCATGTGATCCTCCGCGTAAACCGAGTGAAGGGTCCAATCGGTCTTGTTCGAGAAAGGGCTCTGTTTGGGATTGAGCTCCAGTTCCTTGACCAGCTTCGCCAGTTCCTTTTCCGTGAGCTTCGGCCGTCCCGCGAGCACCTTGGCCGACTTCTCTTCCCGCCAGGCAATCAACACGCATTCCAGCCGTCGGATGACGATGATGGGCAGGATGACGCTCTGATACTCGTAGGACTTGAACTTCCCGCGCAACCGCTGTGCGGATTTCCAGATGTCGGAGGCGAGGTTGTCGAGCTTGGGTTTGTTGAGTGAGAGGGCCATGAAAATGGGAAGTCAGGCCATCCAAATCACGATGATTTCCATGCAACGGGTGTAACGGGCTCCTCGCAATCCTTCGAGGAAAAAACGCGCCCGAGCACTACCGATATTAGGAAACCTCCGTCTGGATCCGCTGGAGCACTTCCGCCAGTTCGTCCGCGCGGAGAGGCTTGGCGAGGATGTGGTCCATGCCCACGTCCATGCAGGCGTCGCGGTCGCGTTTCATGACATTGGCGGTGAGCGCACAGATGAACGTGCGGGCTTCGCGCTTGCCGGATTTTTCGCGGCGGCGGATTTCCCGGGTCGCCATGAAGCCGTCCACCTCCGGCATGTGCAGGTCCATGAAAATGAGATCGTAGGTGTTCTCCCGCATCAGCTCGAGGCATTCGCGCCCGTTGGCGGCTTTGTCCGCACGATGGCCGAAGTCCGAAAGCAAACGGAGGGTCAGGACCTGGTTCATGGGGATATCCTCGACCACGAGAATCCGCAAAGCCTGCCGGGAAGGATGGCCTGGGCCGGACATCCGGCCGGCGGCGGGCAGCACCTGCTGGGGCAACGGGGGTTCGGCAGCCTGGACGGCGAGGGTGAACGTGAACGTGGATCCGACCCCCTCCCTGCTTTCCGCCCAGATTTTTCCTCCCATGAGCGTGACCAGGCTTTTGCAGATGGCGAGCCCCAGGCCGGTGCCCCCGTAATGGCGGGTGGAGGAGGCGTCCACCTGGGTGAAGGGCTTGAACAGCGTTCCCAGCTTGTTCCGAGGAATCCCGATCCCCGTGTCGGTCACGGCAAACTTCAAGAGGCAGTCTCCCGGTTTCGCGTTTCCCGAAACCGGCTCGACGCTGACGCGGATTTCCACCGAGCCGGCCTCCGTGAACTTCACCGCATTGCCGATCAGGTTGACCAGAATCTGGCGCAAACGCGCGATATCCGACATGACCCATTCGGGGACCGCAGGATCGACGACGGCATTCAGGCCGATGGACCGGAGCCGCGCGGGCATGCAAAGCGCCACCGCTTCGTCCACGCAGTCGCGCAGGTCGAACGGCCGCGGATCGAGCTTGAACATGCCCGACTCGATCTTGGAAAAATCCAGGATATCGTTGATGATCACGAGCAGGGATTCTCCGCTCGCGCAGATCGTGTCGACGAATTCCCTTTGCTCTTCGTTGAGGGGGGTCGATTTGAGGATGCTCGCGAACCCGAGCACCCCGTTCATGGGGGTGCGGATTTCGTGGCTCATGACGGCGAGGAACTCGCTTTTGGCCATGTCGGCGGCCTCGGCGGCCTCCTTGGCCTGGCGCAGTTGGATTTCCACCCGCTGGCGTTCGAGAAGCGAGGCGGCCAACTCGTTCACGCGCTGCTCGAGGTTCTGGTTCGCCTCGGTGAGCTCCCTCCGGGCCTCGCGCAGCCCCTCGCGCGCGCGGACCAGGCCGTCGGCCCCGCGCAGGATTTCGGCTTGGAGGATGTTGAAACTCTCGGCCATTTCACCGACCTCGTCGCGGGAGTTCGCGACGATCGGCTGGATGTCCACGCGGGCGTGGGCGGCTTCCAAATCGCCCCTCCCTAGCGCCTGCATGGCGCTGGAAAAATCCGCCAGCGTGCCGGAGGCCAGGCGCCTGGCAGCGGCGGAAACCTCGACCGCCGAGTGCGCGATCATGCCGGGGAGCACGAGCCCGACCGAGATCGTGAGCATCGCCACGGCCACAAAAATATCCTCGAGCGCCGCCAGTTGCGACAGGTTGGCGGGATTCACGCTCCGGACGGCGATCAGATAGCCGATCCCGTCGAGGATCAGAACCAGAAGCATCGCTCCCGTGAGCTTGATGTGGAGGGTGCGGGCGACTCCCGGCAGCCCCGCCTTGCGGCGGTCGGAAAATTTCCTCCAGGCATAAAGCGCGGCACCCGAGTAGGCGAAGACCAGGCCGATCAGCACGGTGGGCAGGCCGAATTGCTGGAACCCCAAGATGGCGGTCACCCCCCAGATGCACGCCGCCACAACGCCGAGCCCGACAAGCCCCCGCGGAGCGCGGTATGGCCGCCGCATGGCCGGCTGGTCTCCGCGCAGCAGCCAGACCGCCACGCTCGGCAGGCCGATGCTGATGAGATACGTGAAGTTGGCCGAGGCCACGAGCCAGATCGGGTCGCCGATCAGCAAAAACCAGATCGCGAAGGCCGCGGTCAGCCAGGTCGCCACCCAGGGGGTATCCGTGCGCGAGCGCTTGGCCATGAACTCCGGCAACAAACCGTCCTCGGCAAGCTGGGCGAGCGTCCGCGCGGCCCCGGCCAACGGCTGCAGCGTGCCGTGAAACATGTTGAACATCATGAACCAGATCGCCGCCGCCTTCGCCGCGCTGCCCAGCACCGGCGCAAACGTCGGCCCCAGCACGAGCATCAGGTCCTTGCCGAGGTCCTCCGGCCCGAGCACCCCCAGCCAGACGACCGGCAGCACGATGAAATACACCGCCGCCATCAGGGCGCTCGCCAGCATCGCGCGCGGAACGTTTTTCTCCGGGTCCACCGTTTCCCCGACGTGGCAGGTCGCGGCCTCGAACGCCGGTGCCGCGAAGCCGATCAAATAAAGCCCCGCCATCGCGCTCGTCAGCGCGCCGAACCATCCGGGAAACGGCTGCGTGAGGTGGAACGAGCAGGCCCGGTGCCAGTCCACTTTCCCGGCTAGCATCGGCGCGAGGGAAGAAACAAATGCCAGGGCCGCCGACATGGCCGCGACAGGGATCGCCAGCCGCGCCGCCCACTGGACACCCATCAGGTTGACCCCGGTGAACAGCAGCACGATGCCGCAGGCCATCGCCGGAACCGGGATGCCCGGCAGGTACCATTCGTGGATCGCCGCCGAGGAAAGCAGGGCCGTCAGCCCGCAGGTCGGCACCCATCCCCACCAGTAGCAGACGCCGGTGAGATTCGCCAGCACCGGGCTGTAGGGTTTGAACGCCTGCGCGCAAGTCGCCGCGATCCCGCCGACACGGTTGGGATACATCATCACGAGTTCGAGCCAACCGGGTGCCGCGGCCCAGCTCAACAGCAGCCCGATGATCAGCAGCGGCACCGCCGCGCTCCCTTGGCCGGAGATGACGCCCTGGCCGACAAAAAGCGCGGTGATCAAAAACAGGCTCTGGTTGCTCCCGCCCATCGCCAGGGCGGTCGTGCCGATCCAGCCGATCCGGCGAGGGTGCGGGTGCTGCGCGACAAGCTGCGGATCCGTTTCGGCGCGGGGGTGAGTTGTTTCCATATCGGCGGAGCGTCCAGCCAACCGCCTACCGCTAATCGACCGGTCGGGAAAAAGCGATGGAAATCCCCGGATGCCGCACGAAGAATCCGGCGGGCGAGTTCCTATCCGCTACGCTATTTTGGAAACTGATTCGTTTCAGAAAACCGTTGGCGGCGGCAGAGGAGGATGAGCGTCACAAATGCCAGCCCTCCGAAGAGCAGGGTCTGAGTGGCCGGCTCCGGCACAACCGTGATCGTCACGTCGTTTCCGGTGCCTCCGGCATACGAAATACGGAATTCTGTCCCTTCGACCATGAACGTGGCCCCTTCGTCAAGACCGGCAAACGAACCGCTGACGGTGGTCGCAGGGTTTGCAATGTCGACCAGGGTGAATACGGTGCCGTTGGCTGGCGTAAATCCGAGTGTGATGGACAGGGCGCTTGTGCCGTCAAGCGTGAAGCCCCCGGTGCTGGCGGCACCCAAGACAAACTGGTCATAACCGCCAGCGAGACCGGCACTCGTGCCGTCAAGTATGAATCGGAGGGTGCCGTCAACAACAACACCGCCGAGCGCCAGAGTGAGGCGACCGCGGGTCGTTTCGGTGCCCGGGGCAAGCGAACCGCCGCTGTCAACCGTGAGGATCGCTCCGTCGATGCTCACGGTGCCGGTGCCGGCGAACGTCGCGGCATTCTTCACCGTGATCGCCCCGCCGCCGGTGAGGGAGCCGTTTTGCTCGAGGCGGGCGGCGCTGCTCCCGTCGCCGACCTCCGTCGTGCCCGCGTAGGTCGAATCGCCGGTAAGGAACGTCTTTCCGGTGAGGGCCTTCACGGAATTAAAGTTCGAGATGGCACCGGAGTAAGTGAACGTGTTGCCCGCGCCGAGGTTGAAATTCAGCGTGTTGGTTCCGCCCACACCCCCCGAGATGTCGCCTGTAATTGTGCCGCCTGTAACATTGAGAGTATTGTTGCCGGCACCGAGGTCGATGGCTTTTCCGTTGCTCGATCCATCAATCACGCCCCCGTTCGTGACCGTGTCGTTGTCGGCACCAGTCTGGATGGCTGCGCTGGCTCCACCGAGGCCGGCGAGGGTGGCACCGCCACGGATCGTCGCACCCGCGTTGTTGTTGATGGTCACAGTGAAACCGCTGGCCGGCCCGTCCACCAGGATGCCCGATCCCGAATCCCCGCGGATCAAGCCGCCGCCTTGATTGGTCACGGTTGCGTTCCCATAGATCGCCTCACGCGTGCCGGCCAGCGCACCGGTGGTGATGTCATTGCCGAGCAGGGAAATCCCGATCCCGATGGCGTTGTTGTTCCCCGGGGCGACGAGTCCCTCGATCATTCCTGAATTCGTGATGGTTCCTCCGCCAACCGTGATCCCCTCGCTGTGAGCGACGCCGTCCGCAGCAATGTTGAACGAGTTGATCGAGCGAATGGTTCCCGTGTTGGTGACGGTCACAAGCCCGTCCACATCGATGCCGTCGCCGTCATGGCTGACGCCATTGCCAATGTCGTGGCCGTTGCCGGTGATTGTGCCGTGGTTGATGATCGTCGCCGTCTGGTTGGCATTGAAACCGTCGAGGTTGACGCCCGAGCCGTTGTCGCCCTGGATGATCCCGCCCGCGTTGTTAGTGACGCTCGTGGTGAAGGTGACGGTGTTGTTAAGCGCCCCGCCCGTGATACCGTGGCGTCCTCCCTCGATGAAGCCCGAGGTGTCGTTGGTGACCTGGACTCCCGTGTTGTTCTGCGCATCCACGCCGTCGCTGCTGGCGCCGACCGTTGTCGTGGACTTCATCGTGCCGGCGTTGTAAACGATGCCGTTCACGCCGGGGCGCACTGCGTCCGCCTCGGCCGCTCGCATGGTCCCGGTGGAGTAGTTATTGATGGTGTTCGCGCCTGTGGTGATGGCTGAGAAATCCACCGCCTGGTTTCCGCCAACGGTCGGGGAATTCAGCGAGGTCATCGTGCCATAGTTGTTCAGCGTCGCGCTCCCGTTCGCCACGTTCATCTGGATGACATCCGCATCCGCCGTCTGCATCAGAGCGAACGGATTGGTGGCGCTGCCGTTGTTGATGGTGAGGCCGGTCACGCCCGTGTTGTCGCGGACCGCGCGTCCGGTGCCGGTCTGAATGATTGTGCCCAGGTTGGTGAGCGTCGCGTTGTTTCCGGAAATGGCGACGGCGACGGTGCTGCCGCTCACCGTGAGGGAAGCGCCCGCATTGACGGTGCCCGTCTGCCCAGACCCGAGCGCCTGCGCGGCGGTCGAACTGCCGCTGATGGTGAAGTCGGCGGCTTCGACCTGGGAAACCAAGACGAGACCGGCGAGGCAGGCGAGAGATAGAATCGGAATTTTCATGATCAAGGTGCGGTTGGTTGGGTCCCGGGATGCCGGATGCTGAAAAGGGCATCGGTGACTTTCACGCGGCGAGATTAATCTCTCTGCTGGCGGATCTGTCAAAAGCCGCCGTGTGACAATTTTGTCACATGCCTTTAATTGCCATTGACAGGCGCCAGAATATAGGACAGTCATTGTCCCATGCCAAGAAACCTCTCCCCCTCTTCCGTCCGCCTGCCGCGGGGCGACGAGCGCCGCCGGGTATCCTCCACCCGCGCGACGCGCCCGCCGTATGCGCGGATGATCAAGATCCACGAGCTGCTTGCCGCCGGGAAATTCCCCAACTGCACGACGCTCGCGGACGCCTTCGAGGTGTCTTACAAGACCGTGCAGCGGGACATCGACTTCATGCGCGACCAGATGCTGCTGCCGATCGACTACGATTCCGGGGAGCACGGCTTCCGCTACACGAAGCCGGTGAGCTCGTTTCCGGCGGTGAACATCACCCAGGGCGAGGTGGTCGCCCTGCTGGTCGCCCAGAAGGCGCTCGAACAGTATCGGGGGACGGCGTTCGAAAAGCCGCTGCGCGCGGCGTTCGGCAAGATGGCGAGCGCGCTACAGGACGAGATCTCGCTTTCGCTCGGCGACCTGGGCAGCGCGTTCTCGTTCCGCCCGATGGGGGCGGCGGGACAGGAACTCGCGGTCTTCAACGTTTTGGCGGACTGCGTGCTCGGCAACCGGACGGTGGAATTCGATTACCACGCCCTCAAAAAGCACAAATCCGAGAAGCGGCGGATCGAGCCGTACCACCTCGGCTGCATCAACAACCAGTGGTATCTCATCGGCAACGACCTCCAGCGAGGGAAGATCCGGACGTTCGCGCTCACCCGCCTGAGCCGCCCGAAAGCCCTCAAGCAGACGTTCCGCAGGCCGGCGGATTTTTCGCTGTCGAAAATGATGAAGGACAGCTTCATGGCGTTCGAGACAGGAAAAACAAAGACCGTGCGGCTCCGGCTCGACGATTTTGCCGCCCGGCTCGCCTCCGAGCGCGTCTGGCACAAATCCCAAAAGCTGAAGCCATTGTCCGGCGGCGGGGCCGAGATGACGCTCGAAGTCGGGATCGCGCCGGATCTGGAAAACTGGATTCTTGGCTGGGGGAGCCACGCCGTCGTCCTCGAACCCGCGGAGCTCCGCGCCCAAATCGCCTCCACGGCCCGGGCGATGGCATTGCAGTATCAGAGGGGGGCCTGAAACATCGTGCGAAACATCAAACGGGAACTTCCAAACCGGTCGGCCTACGCTGTCGCCGACGTGCTCAAGCGGAGCGACGGCCTGCCGGTGGGCGAGATCGCGGAGCGTCTCGGCCTGAGCTATATGGGAATCAAAGCCCAGTGCCTCGCGCTGGAGAAAAGCGGCCACATCACCTCGCGCAACCAGCACCACGGCGGCGGGCGCCCCCGACTGATTTACCGCCTCACGGCAAAAGGCCAGCGTCTTTTTCAACAGGACGACCACGGCCTCGCTGTCTCGCTGCTCCGCGAAGCCCAGTGCCTGTTCGGGCCATCCGCCGCGGAAAAACTGCTCTTCCGCCATTTCCAAAAGCGGGCCGAAGAGCACCTGAAACAGCTTCCCGTCAAGCCCTCACCGGAGGAACGCCTGAAGGCCTTCGCCGCACAGCGCGAGGCCGGGGGCCACATGGCAAAAGTCCAGGACGGATGCCTCGTCGAGGCGCACGTCCCCCTCGCGGGGCTCTTCGAGGCATTCCCCGCAGCTCTGGGCATGGAGGAAGCCATGGTCTCGAAAGTTCTCGGCTTCCCGGTGAAGCGCACGGAAGAACGGTCCGGCGACCACTACCAGATCCGCTTCGAAGCATTTCGTTGCGGGGCGGGGGCCACCTGAAGTAGGATCGCAGCCGATGGAAAAGATTTTTGTCACGGGCGGGGCCGGATACATCGGCAGCATTTGTGTGGAGCAACTCCTCAACGAAGGGTTCGAGGTCTCGGTTTTTGACAACCTGAGCGAGGGGCACAAAAAGGCGCTCGACCCGCGCGCGAGGTTTTTTCAGGGCGATCTCGCCGACCGGACGGTCATCGGCCACGCCCTCGACGAGGCCCGGCCGGACGCCGTCATGCATTTCGCCGCCAACGCCCTCGTGGGGGAATCCATGCAGAACCCCTCGAAATATTTTCGCAACAACGTCTGCGCGGGGATCAACCTTCTCGACGCCGCCGTCGAGGCAGGGGTGAAAAAATTCGTCTTCTCCTCGACGTGCGCGACCTTCGGGGTCCCGGACCGCATGCCGCTCGACGAATCGCTCCCGCAGAAGCCGATCAACCCTTACGGCGAGTCGAAGCTCATGTTCGAGCAGGTGCTCCGGTGGTATGAGGAAATCCACGGCCTCTCCTACGTCGCGCTGCGGTATTTCAACGCGGCCGGCGCCTCGGAGCGTTTCGGCGAGGACCACCGGATCGAGACCCACCTCATCCCGAATGTCCTCAAAGTCGCCCTCGGGCAAAAGGAGTCGGTCGATATCTTCGGCACCGACTACCCGCCCCCGGACGGCACGTGCATCCGCGACTACATCCACATCCTCGACCTCGCCCAGGCCCACATCCTCGCGCTCGGCTCCGAAAAAAGCGCGAAATACAACCTCGGCACCGGCGGAGGCACGTCGGTCCGCGAGGTCATCGACACCTGCCGGAAGGTCACCGGGCGCGAAATCCAGGCCGCCGAAAAGCCCCGCCGCCCGGGCGACCCCCCCCGCCTGATCGCCGCCTCGGACAAAATCCAGTCCGAACTCGGCTGGAAACCGAAATTCGAAAATATCCTGCCCATCGTCGAGAGCGCCTGGGCCTGGCACCTCAAGAACCCCGGCGGCTACGGGGATTAGCCCGAAAACGGCGATTGCCCGCGAAGACGCGAAGGAGAAGAATAGAAGAAAACCAGGGGATTTTTCTGTCCGGTTTTCTTTCTGGCTTTTTCCTCCGTTCTCCGTGGTTCAAAAATGTTTTTCGGGTTCAACAGGCGGTTCGCGCAACCGCCTCCACAACCCGCCAATTCGAAAAATTGCGATCAGCCATTCAAGCAGCCGGCTTGATTCCTGAGATTTTCCGCGCGGGGAGCACCGAGAGGATTTTTTCCACCGCGGCGGCGGGGGTGATCCCGTGCTTCGCGCGGAGGACGGGGACGCTGCCGTGCTCGATGAATCGGTCGGGCCAGCCCACGCGGACGACGGGGGTCGCGATCTTTTGTTCCGAGAGGCGCTCGACCACCGCGCAGCCGAACCCGTTGTGCAGCACGTGGTCTTCCATCGTGCAGACGACCTCGCAGCCGCGCGCGAAAAATTCGATCATCGCGGTGTCGAGCGGCTTGATCCAGCGCGCGTTGATGACGGCGGTCGAGACGCCCATCTGTTCGAGCGCAGCGGCCGCTTCGAGCGCCGGCTCGCACATGTTGCCGAGCGCGATGATCGCGGCGCGCGAGCCGTGGCGGAGGACCTCGGATTTTCCGATTTCGAGGATCTGCGGTTTTTTCTTCGGCACCGCGCCGGTGCCCGCGCCGCGGGGGTAGCGGATCGCGATCGGGCCCTCGTCGTAATGGGCCATCGTCCAGAGCATGTCCACAAACTCGTCCTCGTCTTTCGGCTGCATGTGGACCAGGCCCGGAACCGGGCGCAGGAAGCCGATGTCGAAAAGCCCGTGGTGGGTCGGGCCGTCGTCGCCCGAGAGCCCGGCCCGGTCCATGCAGAGCGCCACGTTGAGGTTTTGCAGCGCCAGGTCGTGGATGATCATGTCGTAGGACCGCTGCATGAACGTGCTGTAGATCGCGAGAAACGGCTTCATCCCCCGCACGGCGAGGCCGCCCGCAAAGATCGCCGCGTGCCCCTCGGCGATGCCCACGTCGAAAAAGCGGTCCGGGTGCCGCTTGGCGAACCCCACGAGCCCGGTGCCGGTCGGCATGGCGGCGGTGATGGCGGCGATCTTGTTGTTGTGGTCGGCGAAGTTGGCGAGCGAGGTGCCGAGCAGCTCGGAATACGTCGGCGACGGCGACGCGGTCGTCTCGCCGGTGTCGAGATGGAATTTCCCCAGCCCGTGAAACTTGTCCGGCCGTTCGAGCGCCGGGGCGTAGCCTTTGCCCTTCTGGGTGAGGATGTGGAGGATGACCGGGTCGTTCTGGGTCTTGAGAAATTCAAATGTCTCGGTCAGCAGGGCGGTGTCGTGCCCGTCGATCGGGCCGTAATACCGGATGCCGAGATCCTCGAAGATCACGCTCGGGGCGAGGAGGTTCTTCAGCCCGACCTCGGCCTTGTGCGCGAGCTTACGGGCGCTTTTTCCGGCGATCCATTCGACGAACTTCGCGGCCTTGTCGTGCAGGTGCGCGTAGGCGGGATTCGTCACCAGGCGGTTGAGATACTCGGCGACGGCCCCGACATTTTTTGCGATCGACCACTCGTTGTCGTTGAGGACGATGATCAGGCGCTTCGTCGTCGAGGCCACGTTGTTCAAAGCCTCGAAGCTGACCCCGCACGTGAACGCCCCGTCGCCCGCCACGCAGACCACGTGCTCGTCGCCGCCCAGCATGTCCCGCGCGGCCGCCATCCCCAGCCCGGCGGAGAGCGCCGTCCCCGCATGGCCGGCCCCGTAGGCGTCGTGCTCGCTCTCGGCCCGGAGCAGAAACCCGTTCAGCCCCCCGTATTGGCGGATCGACGAAAACTTTTCGCGGCGGCCGGTCAGCAGCTTGTGGACATAGCCCTGGTGGCTGACATCGAACACAAATTTGTCCTTCGGCGTCTCGAAGACCCGGTGGAGCGCGATCGTCAGCTCGACCACTCCGAGGTTTGGCCCGAGGTGGCCGCCGGTGGTCGAGAGCACGCGGATCAGCTCCCCGCGGATCTCCGCGGCCAGTTGCGGCATGGCTTCCGCCGGGAGGGCCTTGACATCGGCAGGTGAGGAAATCCCGCCAAGAATCGAGGTGGCTTGGGGCGCGGACATGGCCTCAGGTGTCCGGCTCCTCGAAGTCTTTCAATTCCACCGCGCCCCGCGCGTCACGCGAGATGATCTGGATTTTCTTCTCGGCCGCATCCAGCTTCTCCTGGCAGACCTTCACCAGCCCGACCCCTTCCTCGTAGCGGACAATCAGAGTTTCCAGAGGCAGGCTGCCCTCTTCCATCTCCGAGACGATCTCGGTGATCCGCTGCATCGCGGACTCGAGCGTCGGCTTATCTGGTTTCTGCCCCATGGGTTGACCGTCCAATCTCAATAAAGTTCCGGGAGAATGCAATCAGGAACATCGGGGAGGCGCCCGGAGGCGTCAGACATAGACCGGAGCGCCGGCCTCTGCGGGGAGAAGGCGGTGAAGCGCCAGGCGGCGGCGGAACTCCTCGACCCCTGCACGCTCGTCCGGCCCAATCGGAAAATGGATCAGGCGCGTGAGGTAATCGAGCGCGGCGGCCGGGTCGGATTCCCGGGCGGCGATGAGCGGGCGGGCTTCGAGCCCATCGCGGGCTGCCTGCCTGAGGAGATCGGCTGTGCCGGGCGGGGCGCCCTCCGCCAATGCCCAGACCGCATAGACGAAGGGAAGCCCGGTCCACTCGGTCCAGGAACGGCCGAGGTCGAAAATCCGCCAGCCGGAGTCCATGCGTTCCTGGAACCGGAGCGCGGGGTCGCCGATGATCAGCCTCGCCGCCTGCGGGTCAACCGATTTTTCGACAAGACGAGGGGAAATATCCAGGTGGTCCGCGAGGAGGATTTTGAGCAGGTGGACCGACGTTCTCGATGACGGGTCCAGGACGATCTCCGGTATCCGTTCGAGCGGGTGCCGGTGCGCGACGACGACGCTGCGGACCTCGCCGGACGAGACGATGCCAAAGCCGTCCGCGACCCTGGGGGCCGGAAGGCGGAGGGTTTCATAGACCGGGATGAGAGCCGCGTCGAAGTCGCCCGCCAGGAACCGCCGGGAGAGGACCGAGGGAACTTCCAGCGTCGCATCGAGGCCGCAGATGAGCGGGCGGGCGTTCAAATACGGCACGCAGCCGAGACGCGGAGCCCTCACGCGGCGAGTTCGGATTTCGCTGCGCCGCGGATCCGCCTGTAAAAACTGTCGCGCTGCATCGGGGTCCGGCCTGCCTCGCTGATCGCTTTTTCGAGGTTGGCGGCCGTCTGCTGCCGCGGGGTGAGCGCCCCTGCCATGTGGAAGATTTTTTCCTCGGCGATCGTGCCGTGCAGGTCATCGACGCCGAAATTGAGAGAGATTTGGGCCACGGGAAGTCCCAGGCTGATCCAGTAGCCGGTGATGTGCTCGATGTTGTCGAGGTAGATCCGGCTGACCGCGAGGTTCCTCAGCTCCTCGTGAGCGGTCGCATGCGGGATCCCGCGGAGGGAGAGGCGGGCGCCGTGGGGCTCGAAGGCAAATGGAACAAACCCCGTGAACCCGCCCGTCTCGTCCTGGAGTTCGCGCAGCCGCCGCAGGTGGTCCACGCGGTGGGCGGCGGTCTCGATGTGCCCGTAGAGCATGGTGCACGTGCTCCGTCCGCCGAGCCGGTGCCACGTGCGGTGGACCTCGGCCCATTCTTCCGCGGTCTCTTTGCCTTTGCAGATCTGGTCGCGGATGCCCTGGTCGAAAATCTCCGCGCCGCCACCGGTGATCGCGCCGAGGCCGTTCTCTTTCAACAGGGAGAGGGTTTCGCGCAGCGGCATTTTGAAAACCCGGTTCGCGAGATGCCGGATCTCGACAGCGGTGAATGCCTTGATGACCAGCTCCGGGTCTAGCGCCCGCAACTCGCGAAGCAAGCCCAGATACCACTCTCCCGGAAGCGTCGGATGCAGGCCGCCCACCATGTGGATCTCGGTGATCCCCTGCCGCAGCCCTTCCCTCGCCGCCGCGACAATCTCGGGAACCGCCATTTCGAAGGCGTGCTCCTCGCGCTTCTTTGCCCCGAACGCGCAGAACTCGCAGGAAAGCAGGCAGACGTTCGAGTAGTTGATATAGCGGTTGTTGATGAACGTGGCGACGTTGCCGTTGATCCGCTCCCTCACCACGTTGGCGATCGCGCCGATCCCGTTCAGGTCCCGGCTGGCATAGAGGGCCATCGCCTCCTCGTCAGATATCCGCCCGCCGGAACAGACTTTCTCCGCGATCGGCCGCAGCTCGGGTGCCAGAAGACGGGGATTCCTGTTCACGGCATTTCTCTTAACCAGAAAACCGCAGAAGAGCCCGCGAATCGCGCGAATCTTCGCGAATAGGAGGTGCTTGCAACATCAGCATGGAAACACAGTTTTGGACGTGGCCGCCCATTTCTATCTGCTTGATTATATTTGCGTTCATTCGCTGAATTCGCGGGCAAAACCCGTTTTCGGGCTCAAACTTGGCCATCTGGGCCGGGATCACGGCCTGCGATGTCCTACTTGAGCGACTTGTTCCACTCGGCGATCCGGGCCTTCTGGGCTTCGAAGAGCGCGTCGGTGGAGCCGAGGATTTCGATTTTCACGATCTTGTCACCCTGCGCGATCGAGTTGACGACATCCTGGCCTTTGGTGACCTCGCCGAAGACGGTGTGCTTTCCATCGAGGTGGGGAGTCGGCAGGTGGGTGATGAAAAACTGGCTGCCGTTCGTGCCGGGCCCGCTGTTGGCCATCGAGAAAATCCCCGCCTTGTCGTGCTTGAGCCCGGTTTTGACCTCGTCCTCGAACTTGTAGCCCGGACCGCCCATGCCGGTGCCGGTCGGGTCGCCGCCCTGGATCATGAAATTCGGGATCACTCGGTGAAACGTGAGGCCGTCGTAGTAGCCGTGCTTGGCGAGGTTGAGGTAGTTGGCAACGGTGAGGGGAGCTTTCGAGGCGAACAGCGTGGCTTCGATATTTCCCTTGCTGGTTTTTACAATGATGCGGATGTCGTCCATGGCGTGAGCGTTCGTCGCGGAGATCGCGGCAAATGTCAAACCCAGAAGAAAAAGTGTGGTTTTCATCGGCGGAGATTGTGGCACCATTCCGGCCATGGCGCAACCACCAGTAAAAATCGGCATCGTGCAAAACGCCTGCACGGCCGACATCGCCGCGAACACGGCCGCCGCCGAGCGCGGGCTTCGCGAGGCCGCATCCCGCGGCGCGAACATCGTCTGCTTCCAGGAACTCTTCCGCTCGCTTTATTTCTGCCAGGCCGAGGACCACAAGTATTTTGACCTCGCGGAAAAAATCCCGGGCGCGGGCACCGCGCGGCTCGAAGCGCTCGCGCGGGAACTCGGCGTCGTGATCATCGCCTCGCTTTTCGAACGCCGCGCGCCGGGGCTTTATCACAACACCGCGGCCATCATCGATGCCGACGGGACATTTCTCGGGAAATACCGCAAGATGCACATCCCGGACGACCCGCTCTTCTACGAGAAATTTTACTTCGCGCCCGGCGACCTCGGGTTCCGGGCCTGGCAGACGAAGTTCGGCAAACTCGGCGTCTGCATCTGCTGGGACCAATGGTATCCGGAGGCCGCCCGCCTCACCGCACTCCAAGGCGCTCAGATTCTTTTCTACCCGACCGCGATCGGCTGGCATCCGAGCGAAAAAGCGAAATACGGCGGCCGCCAGCACGCGTCGTGGGAAACCGTCCAGCGCGGGCACGCGATCGCGAACGCGTGCTACGTCGTCGTCCCGAACCGGGTCGGCCACGAGGCACCGGACGGCGGCGACGGCATCGAGTTCTGGGGACAGAGCTTCGCTTGCGACCCCTCGGGCCAGATCCTCGCCAAGGCCTCGGCCGACCGCGAGGAAGTCCTCGTCGTCGAGGCCGACCTCGATGCCGTGGACACCCAGCGCACGCACTGGCCGTTCCTGCGCGACCGGCGCATCGATGCCTACGGCGACATCACCAAACGGTTCATCGACTGAGGCGATGGAAACACGGGTTGAGGATTTGAGGGATTTGTCGGGGACGCCGGATGCCGACGCCGTTGTCGTGATCGACGTGCTGCGGGCGTTCAGCTCGGCGGCGGTCGCATTCGACCGCGGGGCCGCCAAAATTTTTCCCGTGCTCGATGTCGAGGAGGCATTCGAGCGCCGCGCCCGCGAGCCGGATCTCGTCCTCATGGGCGAGACCGACTGCCGGCCGATACCGGGGTTTGACCTGGGCAATTCCCCGGTCGCTGCCGCGGCCTTTCCGTTCGCCGGACGCCGCGCCGTCCAGCGCACGACAGCCGGAACGCGCGGGCTCGTCTGCTGCCGGGACGCCGGCCTGCTGCTGGCCGCGAGCTTTCTCGTCGGTTCGGCGACCGTTGCCGCGCTGCGCGCTTCCGGCTCCAAGCGCGTTGCATTCGTGATCACGGGAACCGTCCATTACGGCAGCGCGGACGAGGACCTCGCCTGCGCGGAGTGGATGGAGGAACTGCTTCGGGGGAACAGCCCGCCGGTCGAGCCTTTTCTCAAGCGCGTCCGCGAATCCGTCGCCGCCGCCATGTTTCTCGATCCCGCCAGCCCGCTCCACGCCCCGGCAGATGTGCGTTTCTGCGCGCGGGCGGACGCGTTCGCTTTTGCCATGGAGGCGGCCAGGAGTGGGGATTCCCGTCTCGCACTCCGGCGTAACGGGCACTACTTGTTATCGTTGTAGTCAGCCACCCGGTCACACCAGACCGTCAGTGACCGGGAGTCGGAGTCGGTGCCGGCTGTTCCTGCGGGCTGCGAGTAATCAAACGTCGAAAAGCCCGCGACATGGCCGTCGGCGAAAAGGAAGTTGGCTTTCCCATTGTGAATTTTTGAGAAGTTTGTGTTTTTTCCGGCTCCTAATGAGTCAAAAGCTGGATCTGACGAGTAGTTGTCGGGATCGGCATCATTTTTGTTCCAAGTTTTCGCAACGTCACCAACAAGAATATATTTTGACGGGTATTGGATAAGAGGTTGTCTGGTCGCCACGAATCCATTTATATGGTTGTTGGGGCTCCCCCCCCAACACCCGTTAAAGTAACTGAAAGTCGCGCCGACATTGATGACTTTGCTTGTGCTCGGACAGGTGAAAATGCGGATATTCAACGCATTCGTTGAAGCGGAAGTGCCGAGGTAGTTTTCAAGTTGTTTGGTCCAAGGGGGCGCTCCAGAACCGGCTGGTGGCGGAACATCTGTATCTGTGTAGGCGATAGTCCCTCCTGAAACTGGAAAAAGCCCGCCGTTGTCCCCTGCAAACATCATCATCGCTGCCCCGATCTGCTTGAGGTTGTTGCCGCATTTCACGCCGTTGGCTTTATCCTGGAATTTTCCAAAGGCGGGAAATAGAAGAGCCACAAGCATCGCGAGGATCGCGATGACGACGAGAAGCTCGATCAGCGTGAACCCGTTTTTTCGCATGGCATCAGAATTTGACAGCGCCCGGGATGATTGTCAACGCTGCCCGGCCCTCTCTGGAGCCGCGCGGCGGGGGAAAGCCTGCCCCGCGCGAGTTTTCGATTCGCAACCGCGCGCGGCCGGTCCATACTCCCGGGATGGACAAGGAATTCCCCAAAGGCCAATTGGAGTCGCTCTGGGCTCCATGGCGGGTCGAGTATTTCCAGGCCGAACACCGGACCGGCTGGGACTTTCTCGCCGAGGCCGCGCAGACGGATGACGACGCGGCCCATCTCGTCGTCACCAGAAGGAAATCCGCCTTCCTCATCATGAACAAGTATCCCTACTCCGCCGGGCATTTGATGGCTGTCCCCTACCGGAAAATCCACCGGATGGAAGATCTCGCCGAGGGAGAAATTCTCGAGCTGTGGGAGCTGGCCATCCACGCCCAAAAACTCTTGGAGGCGGCAGTGAAAGCGCAGGGGTTCAACATCGGCTGGAACCTCGGGAAGGCCTCCGGCGCCGGCGTCCAGGACCACCTCCATGTCCACATCGTCCCCCGCTGGGTCGGCGACTCGAACTTCATCGCCGTGATCGGCGGCACCAGGATCATCCCGGAGGGCCTTCAGCCCCTCTACGAGCGCCTGCTGAAAATCCAGGGCGAACTCCCATGACGTTCTCCTCGCGCGGGCAGGCGCTGGCTGGCGGGAGCGGCATCGGGCGGCTGATGGACGATCTCGGCCACGCGCTGGCCGCCTCGGGCCCCTCGCCCCACATGCTCGGAGGCGGCAATCCCGCCCACATCCCGGCCATGGAAGAAATCTGGCTCCGCCGCATGCGGGAGATCACCGGCGATCCGGCGACGCTCCGCCGCACGCTCGCGATCTACGATCCGCCGCGCGGAAACCCGGACTGCATCCGGTGGCTGGCGGATCTCCTCCGCTCGGAATACGGCTGGCCGGTGGGGCCGGAAAATATCGCGGTCACCCCGGGCGGGCAAACCGCGTTCTTTTTCCTCTTCAATTTGTTCGGCGGAAAACGCTGCGACGGCACGCAGGGGAAAATCCTGTTCCCGCTCATGCCCGAATACATCGGCTACGCGAACCAGGCGCTCGAAGACGGCATGTTCCAGGCCCGGCGTCCGCTCGTGGAAAGAACCGGCGCGCACGCGTTCAAATACCACATCGATTTTGAAAACCTCGACACGGGTCCGGAGGTCGGCGCGGTCTGCGTTTCCCGGCCGACCAATCCCAGCGGGAACCTGATCTCGGACCACGAGCTCGGCCGCCTCGCCGCTTTGGCCGCATCGAATAACATCCCGCTCATCATCGACAACGCCTACGGCTGGCCGTTCCCCGGCATCGTCTTCGGCGAGGCTGCACCGCTCTGGACGGACAGCACCATCCACGTCATGAGCCTCTCGAAATTCGGCCTCCCGGGCACGCGCACCGCATTTGTCATCGGGCCGCCGGAAATCGCCTCGGCGGTTTCCTCGATGATGGCGGTCACCGGCCTTGCGACCGGAAACTTCGGCCAGGCGATCGCCTGGCCGCTCCTCGCGAACCGGCAGGCTGCCCGCCTGAGCCGCGAGGTGATCCGGCCATTTTACCTGCAAAAACGCGATGCGGCACTCTCGGCTGTCGAAGAATTCTTCCCGCACGATTTGCCGTACGCCCTCCACCAGTGCGAAGGGGCCATGTTCCTCTGGATCTGGATCGAAAATTCCCGGCGGCCCTCCCGCGACCTCTACGAAAGCCTCAAAAATCGTGGCGTCCTCGTCGTCCCCGGCGATCACTTTTTCTTCGGCCTGCCCGAGGACGGGTGGCGACACCGCCACGAATGCCTCAGGGTTTCCTTCGCCATGCCGGACTCCGAAGTCCGCGCCGGGCTCAGGATCATCGCGGAAGAAATCGCCTGCGAGGGCCGGGACAAGCCTTCACCCTATCAACCACTAATGGCCACTAAAAATCACTAAAATATAAGGCAGCGCAATGATCGGTTTTTAGGGTTAGCCCGCATATCTCACCCTCCAGAGAAAGCGCCGTGCGGAGAGTTCCGGGGAGCGCACCCGTCTCGGGTGCGGGTTTCGGCGTCCTCGCCGAAACAGGCTTCCCTTCCCAAACGCAGGAAGTTCGCGGCAGCGAGCCGCTGCCGCCCGCACCCGAGACGGGTGCGCTCCCCAGACGTTTGCGTCCCCAGGCTGCAAAGTGTGAGATATGCGGGCTAAGTCGGCGGGCTGGTCGCTCCCGCCGCTTGCTTCTCGTCCCGGTTCCCCCCGAACTCTGGTTTTGTGACTCTTTACTTGGCCTTGAGAACCACTGAAAGAATCTGACCGAGCGCATTGGCGAGCGATTGTTGGGCTGATCTTGCGCCGCTGACGAGTTTTGCGAACTGGGCGGCTTTTGCGGGATGCCGGAAAAGGTAGGAAAAAATGGCGGCAGGATCAGATCTGCCGGTTTCAGGATCGATCAAGACAGATCCTGGCAATGGCACGTCCTGGTCGAGCGTGTCACTGATCGTCCTGACTGAGAGCATCGGGATGCCCGCCTCGCAACAGACTCCGTATAGGTGGCCGGACTCGAGGTCACCGGCAAGCGCACCCGACATTTCACCAAGCCTTTTTTTGTCATCCGATGTTTCAAGAATATCCGCAACGGTAATGGTCGGGCCGATTCGGAATTCCGGAAATATGGCCAGGTTCCGGACAATCTGCGGGGCGGAAAAGTTCTCGCCGATGACGATTGCTCCCAATCCGAGTCCGGGCTGAAGAGCGCCTGAAAACCCCGCAGAAATAACGAGCTCCGGCCGATTGATTTCGATCATCCGCTTCAACGCGGCGGCGCTGCGGTGCCCGGTGACTCCCAGTGTCCAAATGGACATGCGCAGCCGGCGGCATTGGACGGCGCGAAACCCGGCGCTTTCGAACTCGAGGGCAAAAACCGTGGCGATCATGGCGCAGGTAAGATGAGTTCATACAACCGGCTTTCCCCCGCCGGACGCCCGTGCTGCGATTGGACAAAGTTCCGAAGCGCCTCCGCCTCGAAAACATGGGCTCCGACACCCGGAATCTGCACCAGCAGGCGCTCTCCGCCTTCCCGTCCAGCGGTCGCAGAAAGGACAACCCCATTCAGTTTCTTTGCGGATTGCTCGACAGCTCTCCTTGTTTCCAGCGCGTGGGCCGGCGAGGAAAGCGTGAAGACGGCCCGCCCATCTGCCACGATTCCAGGAGGCTGCCAGCATTTTTCCGCAGCTTGTTCCAGCGCGACGCGCAAACCGGTCGTATCGGGAGCCTGGTTCCGGGGTGGCGAGGAAAACTGCCGGATGGCGAGCATCACCAACGTCAACGGGACCGCGAGCGCGATGCCCGCGAGAGCGATCATCAAAATGACCTGCAAATTCACCCGGAAAGTGGCTTGTCGGAAATTCACACGGAAGCAGGCGAACATGGATCAATCTCCTGTTTCCTGCAAGATCGGACAACGCGGGATTGACCGTTCCCCTACTCTGCCCGATATTCCCGGTCCTTCTGATGTCCATAAAAAACACCCGCAACTTCTGCATCATTGCGCACATCGATCACGGCAAGACCACGCTGTCCGACCGTTTGCTGGAATTTACCGGCACGATCCAAAAGCGCGAGGCCCAGGAGCAGATGCTCGATGCGATGGACCTGGAGCGCGAGCGTGGGATCACCATCAAGGCCCATCCCATCGCCATGGATTACAAGGGAAAGAATGGCCACCATTACCGGCTCAACCTGTCGGACACGCCCGGACACGTGGATTTTTCCTACGAGGTTTCGCGCTCGCTGGCCGCCTGCGAAGGGGCTTTGCTGATCATTGACGCGGCCCAAGGAGTCGAAGCCCAGACTGTCGCCAATGTCCACCTGGCAGAAAAGCAGGGGCTCAAACTGATTCCCGTCATCAACAAAATCGACCTTCCCAACGCGGATATCGAGACCGCAAAAAAGCAGCTGGAGGACATCCTGGCGATCCCCGCGGACGAGGCCATTCTTGCAAGCGCCAAGGCGGGCATCGGGATCGAGGAAATTTTGGAGGCGATCATCGAACGCATTCCCGCGCCGTCCGGCAAATCGGATGCCAAGCTCCAAGCGCTCACCTTCGACTCGACGTTCGATACCTACAGAGGGGTCGTCATTTATACCCGCGTGATGGAGGGCACGATCAAGGCCGGGGATTCTGTCAAATTGATGGCCACCAATGCCACCTACGACGTCAAAGAGGTCGGGGTCTTCAAACCCCAGCACCCGAAGTTTTTTATCCGGGAAAAACTCCAGGCCGGAGATATCGGCTACGTGATCGCCAATATCAAGACCAGCATGGAGGTCAAAGTCGGAGACACCCTCACCGGCGCAAGGAATCCTGCGGACACCCCGCTGCCGGGATTTCAAGTCGTCCAGCCCATGGTCTTCAGCGGGATCTATCCGATCAATACGGCGGATTTCGAGAAGCTCAAGGCAGCCATGGGGAAACTCCAGCTCAATGATGCCGCCTTCCACTATATGGCCGAGTCCAGTGTCGCGTTGGGCTTTGGGTTCCGTTGCGGGTTTCTTGGACTTCTTCACATGGAGATCATTATCGAGCGGCTCCGCAGGGAGTTCGATATGGACATCATCGCCACGTATCCTTCTGTCATTTACGAGATTGTTCGCACAAATGGCGAACTTCTCCGGGTGGACAACCCGGAACAACTCCCCGACTTCAGCGTCATCGAAGAAATTCGCGAACCCATCGTCGTCTGCTTCATCATGATCCCCAACGAGTATATCTCGCCCATGATGCAGCTCATCATGGAGAAACGAGGGGAAATCAAACACACCGAGTCGCTGGATACAAAGCGGGTCATGCTGACTACAGAACTTCCTCTCAATGAGATTCTTGTGGACTTTGTCGACAAAATGAAGTCCATCACTCGCGGATATGGCTCCATGGATTACGAACACGGCGGATACCGGGCGAGCAAACTGGTCAAACTGGACATGCTCGTCAACGGAGAGCCCGTCGATGCCTTCAGCAGCATCGTTCACCGCGACAAGGCCGAAGCCAGGGGCCGTGCCCTCGCCTCAAAACTCAAAGAGGTCATCCCCACCCAACTTTACCAAGTCGCAATCCAAGCCGCAATCGGTGGCAAAATTATCGCCCGCGAAAGCGTCAGCGCCATGCGCAAAAATGTCATCGCAAAATGCTACGGGGGTGACATCACCAGAAAACGCAAGCTCTTAGAAAAGCAAAAGGAAGGTAAAAAACGGATGAAAGCCTTTGGTAGCGTTAATATTCCACAAGAAGCGTTTATTGAGGTATTAAAGACGAACTGAGATGATGAAGAGAAGGCGTTTCCGGTTGCTGCATATATCGCGAATGTCGCGAAACGCAGCCGCATCTTTCGCCGCAGTAAAAGATATACTATTAATTAGTTTTTAATAGATGCAACAATATAATATACAATGATATTTATAACTCCAAGATACATCAAAGAAGCGAAGCACTATCTCCATGGTGCCAAGAAGTTTTTGAGCTACAAGAGGGATATTTTAGCGAAGGATCAGATTGAGAAAGTCGAGATGCTGATCCGTGACCTCAAGGAGGCGATGCAGGAGAAGCGACGCGAGCCCGTGCAGAAGGCGATCCGTGAGTTGGATACGTTGATCGGGAAGATCTCCCCTCCTGCGCAAGACGGTGGTTGGCGGGAAAACGTCGAAGTTTTTCTCGTGGCCATCGTCATCGCCGCCGGTATCAAAGCCTACATTCTCCAGCCTTTTCGAATCCCGACCGGCTCGATGCAGCCAACGCTCTACGGGATTGTGGGCACCCCGACAGACACCCCGCCCCCCAACCTGCTCGTCAGGGCTTTCGAATTTGTTTGGCTCGGGAGGCACTACATTGATTTGAAGGCCAAAGAAACGGACGTCGTGACGCGGATCGAGGAGCACACCTACGCAAATTTTTTCACCTTTACAGACATCATTTTCCGGAACCGGAGCTACACGCTTTTTGTGCCCCGCAAGCCGCTCTACGATTGCTTCCATGTTGCGCCGGGGCGCGTGTATCAGGCGGGCGAGATGATCGCCTGCGGCCACATGGATACCGGGGATCAGGTTTTTGTGGACAAGGTGAGTTACAATTTTGTGAAACCCTCGGCAGGGGACGTCTTTGTCTTCAAGACGACCGGCATCGCAAAAATCGAGGCCGGCCTGGATCCTGCCATGGGATCACAGCACTACATCAAGCGCCTCGCGGGCATGCCCGGCCAGACTCTGAGGATCGATCCCCCGCGGCTCTTTGTGGACGGGAACGTGCCGACGCAATTTGTCTTCCAGCGCGTGATGGGCGCAACAAACGGCTACAACGGTTACTCCAACGGGCCCGAGGGAGGGGGAAGTTTCACTTATCTGGACTCGCCGGACGAAACCTACAAAGTTCCCTCCGACGGCTATTTCGCCCTCGGCGACAACAGCCTCCACTCGAGCGACAGCCGGGTCTGGGGCTCGGTGCCCGAACGGAATGTTGCCGGGCGCGGTTTTTTTGTTTACTGGCCATTCACGAAACGCTGGGGCCTCATCAGGTAGCGTGCGCCGCCCTCCCCTGAGCCACGAATTGGGGAAAGCGCATTCTGATGTGGATTGAATTGGGGCAAATGCAGTAGGGTATAAAAAGCGGCCGGGCATTCCCGCCGCGGAAGTCATTTTACAACCTGAAAACCATGAGCGACAAAGCCACTCTTAACTACGACGGGAAATCCACGGAACTGCCGGTCATCATCGGCAGCGAAAAGGAACACGGTGTCGATATTTCCAAACTCCGCGACCAGACCGGCCTGATCACCTACGACGACGGCTTTCGCAACACCGGGGCCTGCACCAGCGACATCACGTTCATCGATGGAGAGCAAGGCATCCTTCGCTACCGCGGCTACCCGATCGAGGAACTGGCCGAAAAGAGCACCTTTGTCGAAGTCGCCTGGCTTCTGATCTACGGAAATCTCCCGACCCGCGCCGAACTGCGGTCCTTTTCCGACATGTTCACGGAATACCAGATCCTCCACGAGGACATGAAGTATCATTTCGAAGGGTTTCCGCCGAACGCCCACCCGATGGCGATTCTCTCCTCGATGATCAACGCCTGCGGGTGTTTCACCCGCGAATTGACCGGGCCCTACGACCCCTCGAAATTCAAACGGCATTCCGCCCGCCTGATCTCGCAGGTCCGGACGATCGCCGCATTCGCCTACCGCAAGTCGCTCGGCCTCCCGATTGTTTATCCCAAACCGGAATACAAATACACGGCGAACTTCCTGCACATGATGTTCTCGATGCCCTACGGCGACGTCGAGCTCGAACCCGAGGCTGTCGCCGCGCTCGACCAGATTTTCCTCCTCCACGCGGACCACGAGCAGAATTGCTCGACCGCCACCGTGCGCATGGTGGCCTCCAGCCGGGCGAATATTTTTGCCAGTGCGGCGGCCGGGGTCTGCGCTTTGTGGGGCCCGCTTCACGGGGGGGCCAACCAGGCCGTTTTGGACATGCTCGGCAAGATCCGGCACGAAGGAGATGACGGATCCCGGTTTTTGGAAGGCGTGAAATCCAAAGAGGGCGGAAAACGCCTCATGGGGTTCGGCCATGCCGTTTACAAGCACTACGACCCGCGGGCCAAAATCATCAAAGCCAGTTGCGACACGCTCCTGGCTCGCCTCAAAAAGAGCGACCCTCTCCTCGATATCGCCTTGAAACTCGAAGAAACCGCGCTCAAGGATCCCTACTTCCTCGAGCGAAAACTCTACCCGAACGTGGACTTCTACAGCGGGATCATCATGCGCGCGCTCGGAATCCCCACCGAAATGTTCACCGTCATGTTCGCCATCGGGCGCATGCCGGGGTGGATCGCGAACTTCAAAGAAGTCATGGATGACCCCCAATCGCGCATCTACCGCCCGCGCCAGATTTACACCGGCCCGACCCTGAGAAACTACGTGCCGCTGGCTCAGCGCTGAAAGCGAGAGCCGAAGGCGGGGATCGAACCCGCGACCTATTGTTTACGAAACAATTGCTCTACCACTGAGCTACTTCGGCGGAAAAGCGGATGCTGCCACAAGATGCGGCGGCTGCCAAATGCAAAAAACGTTCCGGCTTGAAACGTTTTGCGGCCGACGCAACAAAGCCGGGGGTTCCGCGATTTCTCCGGCATCTCCTCCCCCAGCCCGCGATATTACCGGCAAAATAAAAGGCACCGGGGAAAAATTTTCTCCCGGTGCCTTTTGGTAAAGTTTCTAGTGATTAACGGCGGAAGTCACGCCCGCCGCCGCTGCGGCCACCGCCGCCACCGCCACCACCGCGACGATCATCGCGGGAGTCGCGGCGAGGTCCGTCGAAACGTCCTCCTCCTCCGCCTCCTCCGCCAGCTGGACGGTCTTCCCGCGGACGGGCTTCGTTGACGGTCAGCGCGCGCCCGTCGAGATCTTTTCCGTGGAAGGTTGCGACAGCGGCTTGAGCTTCCGCATCGCTGCCCATCGTGACGAACGCGAACCCGCGTGAGCGGCCGGTGAATTTATCCTGCATCAGCATCACTTCGGAAACGGTTCCGCACTGAGAGAACAGGTCTTGAATGGCGATTTCTGTCGTGTTGAACGAAAGATTGCCGACGTATAGTTTGTTACCCATGGTAGTATTTGTTGGACGCATTGGGATCGGAGACTGTTCCCGACTACCGGGTTTCAAACCGCCGCCGGAATCTTCCGCGCGGCGTTCACCAAATCACGACCTCATCTGCTAGGTGCGCTTATTGTCGGTTTTCTGGAGTTTGGCAAATGATTTCTTGAGAGATTTTATTTCCTGCCATTGACGCGGGGCCTTGTTTTTTTGAGAGTCTTCCTCCGATGCCCCGTTTCCGGCCGCTCCTGATCCTGATTCTCTCGCTCGCAGGCTGTTCTTCGGCCTGGTCCGAGGAGGAGATCCGCGTGCCGTTCAATTTCCAGTGGGGGGAGTCCGCGCAACGGCTGGAGGAGAGCCTGATGAAAGTGCAGGCCCGGGTGGTCGAGAGGAAAACCGTCCAGAACCGCAATGTCCTCGTCGTGGAGGGAATCCCCCAGAAACTCCTGCTGCGCGTGCTTTTCTATTTTGATTCGGATTCGTTGAACGAGATCGAGCTGCACTACGGGGATAATTCGTGGGACTCGCTCCAATACGCGCAGTTCTTCGACCAGACCCGCCGGAACATCGACAACCGTTACGGCATGGGCCGGGTCATCGCGCGCCAGAAGACGCGGGAAGGGGAAATCCTTCAAACCCTCATCGGATACCAGTGGGTGCAGGCCACGACTTCCCTCCAGCTTTTTCTCTACACCGCCGAGAAGGGAGCCGAGAGCATCCGCGTGCTGAGCCTCCACTACAAGGGGGTCTGAATCCGTCGTCGCCACAGATACAGAGTTGCTTTTCGGGGACAACCCGGTATCAACTTGCGAACTTGAAAACCCTCATCGGAAAGTGTGCTGTTGAACCCTGCCCGCAACGGGGCGAGTGGCGTCCGCTTCCTGCAACCAACGACCGGGGGCTGACCTGTCCATGAGTCTCCGCAAACGCATCCACATCCTTCTCGTTTTTCTGGTTGGGATTCCGTTGCTGGTGCTGCTTTTTGAGAGCTACCAGGCCGGCCGGAAGACGCTGGTGGCGGAGATGAAGTTGGAGGCGAGGCAGATTGCCGATCTTGAAACGGCCAAGATGGATCTCACATTCGACCCGCCCCGTCTCATTGTCGAAGGCATGGTTCGCGCGCTGGAGACGACCCCTCAGCTTGACGCGGCCGCCATTTCGGAACTGGCGCGCCGCACACTCCACGAAAATCCAGACATTTACGGCGTCTGCATCGCCTTTGACCCGGAGCTGACAAGCCTCGGGCGCTTTGCGCCGTATGCTTACCGCAAGGATGGCGGCGAGGTGGAAACGCCCGTTCCGGTTTCCGAACCGGACTACATGGGCGAGGACTGGTATGCGAAGCCGGCGAAAAGCGGTGCCGGCAAGTGGAGCAAGCCTTACGTGGACACGCAGGTGCATACGCTCATGGTCTCCTATTCGGCACCTATCCGGCTCAATGGCCGGGTGGTGGGAGTCGCCGACGTGGATCTGGATCTGGATTCCCTGGTGAAGAGCCTGCATTCGCTCAAGCCGGGTGGAGAAGGCACCGCTTACATGGTTAACCGGAAGGGACGGATCTTGGCCCACCCCACGCTCAAACCGATAGCCGATCTTCCAGATAACGAGGAGTTGCACGAACTGGTTGACATCATGAAACGGAGCGGAGTGGACACCCTGGCGATGTTAGATCCGGTCAGTCATAAACAGTCATGGGTGGTCGAGTCTCCCATCACCTCCCTGTCAGCAGCCCGAGGAGGTGGGGACTGGTCGCTCATTGTGAGCTGGCCGATCGAGAAACGGATGGCCCCCCTGAACGGCATGATGAGGCGCCTGCTGGTCCTCTACCTTTTTCTGGGTGGTGCCGCGATCTGGTTTCTGAACCGCATTTTTGATGACACGATCACGAGGCCGCTGCGTATGCTGGCCGAGCAGGCACATAATTATGCCGAAGGAAATTTCAGCCAGCCGGCTGCGCCCTTGAATGAGGCCCTGGAATTGCACGAACTGGGGCAGGCGCTGAATGCGCTCGGCGCGACCCTGAAGAAAACCGACAGATCAACCGATACGACAGACTCCCCATGAACCTTGCTCTTCTGCTGCTCGGCCCGGGGAACCTCTACAGGAGCCGGCGGTATTTCACCGCGCTCGGCAGCCTGCTCACCTTGGTGGGCCTCTTCATCGCCGTTGACGCCTCGGACAAGGTCACCCTGATCTCGCTGGAAGCCTTCGGGTGGGTCATGGTTGTCGTGGGGCTTGCCAAAGTGGCTTTCTCCCTGCTGGCCGGCGGAGGAGGCACGCCGATGTTTTACAGTTTTCAGGGTGCCGTGTTTGTCATTTTGGGGATTGCCATTGCCGATTATCCCCAGGAGTCGGAGAACGCCATCCCCTGGCTGTTCGCCATGGCCCTCATCATCAACGGGGTTTACCAGACCGCCTCGTCCCTGATTATCCGCTACCCGAACTGGGCGTGGTTTCTTGCGAGCGGGATCGGGCACCTGCTCTTTGGCGGGCTGCTTTTGCTGGAATGGAAGCATTCCATTACCTGGGTGGTCCCGCTCTTTCTGGGAGGCTGCCTGATTCTCATGGGGCTGACCACGCTGCGCACGGCCCTGCGTCTGGGGCGCTACCTGCAGGGCGAGCATGCCGATGAATTCGAGGTGACGGCGCGCTACTTTCTCGACTTTCATGTCGCCGGACGATTCCGCAAAAACTATCTGTCGGGCGAGCCTGTGGCACCTCCCGATGTCAGCAACCAGCATGGAGACTTGCTGGTCCATGTCTGGACACCGACCACGGTTGCAAAATCCCACGCGCATCCAAATATTGTCAGCCGCTACGTGGCAGCGCAGGATAACGAAGGGAAATTTGCCGTGGGGCATTCCGCGATGGAAATGGGTCCCGACGTCTATATCAGCCATTGCGACGGGGATCCCACCGCATTCGACAGCAGCAGCGAGGTCTGGAAAACGCTCCGAAGCAAGGATGCGCCAGGGGTTTTCTACCCGTCTTTCGAGGAGGAAATCAGCAGCTACATGCTGCCTTCCGCCACCATCCGGTTCCGGAACTTCAGCGCCGAACAACTCCGGACATTCTGGGCGATGTACCGCCGTGTGACCTGCTATAACTTCACCAACCGCAACTGCTCGGTGGCCGTCGCCCTGGCGCTGGAAGCCGCTCTCATGGGATGTCTCGGCAAAGGGAGGCGCTTCAGGACCCTGCTGTATCTCATATCGAGCAAAGACCTCTGGTTGGCCCATTTTGTCCGCTGGAAAGCCCGCGAGGCGGTCTGGACGCCGGGGATGATACTCGAATACGCCGTGGCACTCCAGAGGGTGGTGGAGGAATGATGCCGAATCCCTCGCCGGAAGAAAGTTCCCCTGCCGCGAGCGCCGACTCGCTGACCGACCGTCTTTACGATCTCGGCTTCTTTTTGGTCGAGGTCTTCGCCGCCCTGGAAGTCACGGCGGTGATCGTTGCAAACGCCCGGATCACCGAAGGCCTGGGGCTGCGGGAAGAGGTGTCGAGCTACATCCTCAACAGCTACCTCTACCCGCTGTTTGCGGTCATGGTGGTGATCCTTTTATTCTCGAAGGGCATCAGCCGCGCCTTCCATCCTTTGCGCTTCTTCCTCGCCGGGCTGTTTTTGTTCGCAGCAGGCAACGTGGTCTGTTTCGCCGCCCCTGCTCCGCCCTGGTTCTTTGCCGGGCGCGCCGTCATGGGTGTTGGGGGTGCCATGTCCTTTGCCGGGCAGCTCTGGACGCTGAGCGTCTTTCACCGGCGGCGGCTCACGCGCACTTTGATCTGGGGGGAATCCGGCACGGCGATCGGCGTTGTCGCGGGGCCGATTGTCGGAGCGCTGTTCGCCCAGTTTTCCCCGGAGGGGTGGCGCGATTTTTTCCTTCTCAACGCCGCACTCAGCCTGGCAACGGCCGCATTCGCATATTCGGGGTTGAGGAAAAGACCAGTGCCGGCCGAAGTGCAGGGGCTGCAAGTTGGCGACCGACACGGCCGCAAAATCATCCGGGTGATGACATCCTGGCAGATGGTTGTTTCGATCCTTGTGGTCGGCTCCGAATACCTTTTTTCCGATTATCTCCAGGTGAAGGCCGGAAAGAGCCCCCTCTTTGTGGGGGGGATGACCGTTCTCGCCTCGGTCGGGGCCATTCTCGGCAGCGTCTGGGCATCGCGCATGGAGCGCCGGATGGAACAGATCCCCGCACTGACTGCAGCCGGTCTCCTCCTTTCGCTCGGAGCGCTCGTCCCCTGTCTCACCTCAGGATTCTTTCTCCTGGCAGGCATTCCCATTTTTGCCACAGGCCTGTTCATGGGGCTGGCCAGCGTGTCCATCTACGCATCCATCGTCCACTCGTCGGCTCCCGACCAGTTTTTAACGCGCTCCATGGTCTATCTGATGAGCATGCAAATCGGCAATGCCCTGGGCGTTCAAGCGGTGGGGCTTTCTGAAATGTGGCATCTGGGGGTGCTGGGCACGGCAGCGCTTCTCGCCCTGCTCCCTCTCGCCCTATCGGTCGCCACCGTGGCCTATGACAGGCCAGAGCAGCAGGATGGGGCCCCGAGATAGGCAGGGCCATCCCCGCAGCCTGTCGGGTTTTTCCAAGCCTGGCGGCATAGACTGTGTCCGTGGCCTGTTGCTTGATGCGGCTTGGGAGCGATCCGCACGTTTATTGCCCTGCCGTCGCATAGTCGTTTTTCGTGATCGCGAGCACCGTGCCGTGCCCGAATCCATTCGCTCCGGTCGGAACGCTTCCGGCAAGCAATGTCGGGACGGTTCCCCATGTCGCCATGTCGTCGGCACTTTCCACATAATAGCAGGTGTCGTCGTCGCCTTTCTGGAAATAGAGCAGCCAGTGGGAGCCGCCGATATTTACGGCGCACGGGCCTTCCAAATATGTCGCCGAAATCGCACTCGCCCATGCGGCCGATTCGGCGATATGCGAAAGGGTGTATCCGCTGAAAGGCGACGAACTGCTCGCCGTCTCCAGATAGACGCCGGAGTCGTCATTGCGCCCAAAAATGCGGTAGGTAGAACCGGCCTTCGCGATATAGGCATCGTTGAATTTTGTCGGGATTCCGCCGAGCGCGATCCAGTTTGTCCATGCCGTCCATGTGCCGGGGTTCGTGCATTGCATGTAGCCGACGCCTGGGGCCGAGTAAAAAGGAGAGAGGACGTAAGTTCCTCCTGTCTGCGAATAGCGGACGACGACATAGTAGGTGCCGCCGTCAACAAGCCATTCTGGAGCCCATGTGTTGTTGGCGGGGCCGGGGACTCCGGGAATATTGATGTCCCCGATTTTCGTCCAGTTCACGAGGTCGGTCGAAGTCGCTATACCAAACGACCCGGTGCCGGAAAATGCGTTCGTGTAAACGGTCACCCATGCGTTCCCATATTTGATGATCGAAGGGTCGCGGACATAGTAAGGATATGGCGATGGCCACTGGTTTGATACCGGCTGAAAAGTTTTGCCATCCGTGCTGACCGCCGCGAAGAGACCGTTCTGGCCGCCAGAGCCGTGCTGGGTGCGCACATACATCGGCTCTACGCGGTAGCGAATCCGGTAAAAGCATTTGCGCAGGGACGCGGCGCCGGCATCCGTGGTCGTCTTCACCACGCCGGTGCCCGCGACGTTGCCAAGAATCTCCGTCCAACTGCCCTGGGCCAAGGTCGTGCTCTTTTCGACCGCGTATGTCTGCCCGGGCACAGTTCCAAACCGGATGGTGATATCGGCTCCGGTCACCGCCACCGTGAATTCGCTCGGCGGTTGAAGATCACCTCTCGCGTTGGTTATCGAAAAGAAAGCCAGAAGAACGAAAAAAAATGCAGCCCTGTCGGCGAATCCAACAAGTGCTTTCATGCTGCTTTGGTAGCCAAATACGGCGAAAGGTCAATCACGCCCTTCGCTTAGTTGTTCGTGTAGCTGGTTTCTGGCAGGCAGTGGAATCCGAGTGGCATCTTCCCTGCATCGAGCCCGAAGGCAGCGGTTTCTCATGCTTCCCGCACGGCGTTTACAGGGGAAAGCGACTTTTTGAAAGTGGCTCCCCATGCACGACCTCCAGCGAAATTGAAACAGAGAGTCGGCCTTTCGCAAGTGCCTGATTCCCGTAATCTAACGATTTTCCGAGAAAAGCATGGTGAGCCTCCACCATGTTTTCGGAAGTTCGAAATGCGGAGCATTTTAGGGCATCGGGCCTTTGTTCTGGGCTCCCGCTCGGTGGCCGTCTGTCGCAATCTTTCCTGAGATTGGCACACCGGGGTTCCTCTGCGGTGTGCAAAAACCTTGTTTCGCTGCCGCGTCGCCTCTGGAAAACCGGTTTTTGAGGCGCTCCGGTGTCTGCCGATTCTCGTAGTCGAAAACTACTCGGTTGGCCATCTTGTTCGCCCGCCAATGCCGACGATCCGCCACAACCCGCTACTCGCGTTTCTGGCGTTTCCTGCCACGACCGGCCATCCGTCACCACGCAATGTCCGCCGCGATGCCCGGCTGGGGGGATGCTCCGGGATTGTTGGCGCGATGCCGCGTGATCGGGATTGCGGATGCCGCACTTGACTGTTAAAGCTCAAAAGATCGCAGCCGGAGCAACGTTTTTGCCTGGGACGGACAAGGAGGCTGCCCCTCCCTTCCTGGTAAGACGCGCAGTCCCCTTGAACAAACATGACATTATGAAAAACAAAATTGCACTCCCCTCAATCATCCTCGCTTCACTCCTCGCGACCGGTTTTCTCCGTGCCGGTGATGCAAAACCGGCCGCACCGGTGGTGATTCCCCCCGAGGACGCCGCCGCCGGCGGATGGGCGGACTCGGGTCCGCTCGGTTTCTACTTTGCAAACCCCGACTTCAAAGGCGACCCGGCTTTTTCAAGACGCGACGTCCGGATCGCCTTCGATTGGGGACAACTTCGCCCGGTCGGCGGTTCGCCCGCGGAGCCGTATCAATCCTTCCCCGGCAATCATTTCTCCATCCGGTGGACCGGCCGCCTGCTCCCGCGCTTTTCCGAGGAGTACACCTTCGTGCTGAAAACCTCCGCGGCGACCGGGGCGACGCTGAAAATCAAGCCCTCCGGCGCGAACGACTGGAAAACGGTGATCGCGCAGCCGGACAAGAAGGGCGTCGCGCGGAGTGCACCTGTGCGGATGGATGCGGGAAAAATTTGCGAGGTCGCGATTGAGTACAGCAGCAGCAAAAGCGGGGAACCGGGAGTCGAGTTGCGCTGGTCGAGTCCGTCCGCGCCGGAGCAGGTCATTGATCCCGCGGTGGCGCAGGGGCTCAACGCCGATACCTGGTCCAGGCATCTCTGGGCGGACGAGACAAAGGTCTCGCGTTTCGTGGATTTCAAGGGCGACAAGGACGAACTCGGATGGCTCAAATGCGACGGCGGCCTGTTCTGCCTGGAGGGACAGAGCAATGCCGAGAACACTTTTGCCGGGACCTACCTTCTCTCATTTCGCGGGCAGGCCGATGTCTCGGTCAATCGCGGAAGGATTGAAATGAATGCGGGCGGCCAGTCCTACAAGCAATTGCTCCCGCGCGGCGCCGGTTACGATCCCGCCACCAACACCACGCGTGCGACGTTTGTCATCCCGCCCAACCAAGGCTTTACGGTCAACTTCAAGAACACCTCCCGACAAGGGAATGATCCCAAGGGAGACGGTGTGACCGATGTCCGCGTGATGCGGCCCGCCACCGCGGGCGGGGAGACGTCTCACCGCGAGGACGAGATTGTTTTCCGGCCGTTCAAGGCGATGGCGGCGCAATACACCTGCCTGCGCATCCTCAATATCGCGAATGTTCATTGCCAGGGCCTCTGGAAAAGCCGCACGCTGCCCGCCTATCAAAGCTTTACACGCGGCGAAGCGACGACCCCGGACGGAAAACGGGACGGCAACAACGGCGGGGAATGCTGGGAAATGCTGGTCGCACTGGCCAACGAATGCGGCAAGGATCTTTACCTGACCCTCCCGATGCAGGCTGATGACGACTACTTTGAGAAGATTGCAAAGCTCCTCAAATACGGATCCGACGGAGTGACCCCGTACGACCATGAAGTGAAGAATCCGAAATGGCCGCCGCTCAATCCGAACCTGCGCGTTTACATCGAGGTCGGCAACGAAATCTGGAACTGGGCCTTCGCAAGCACGCAGGACTGCATGACGGCCACCAAGAAGGAGGTGGCCGATGGCACCGTGGCGGGCAAGATGATTGACTATGACGGAAACGGGGCCGCCGCCTACCGCCGCTGGCATGTCCTTCGCACGGTGAAGGCCAGCGAAACTTTCCGGAGGATCTGCGGGGATGCCGCCATGGGCGGCCGGATCCGGCTCCTGATGGAATACCAATACGACAACGCCCAGAACACGGCCACCAGCTCGTTCAACTTCATGGATCGCTGGTTCAACAATGGCGACGGCGAGCATGTAAAACAACCGCACCCGGTCCGTTACTGGGTCTGGGGCGGCGGCGGCGCAACCTACTACGGCGTGGGGAATCCCGACGGACACCAAAACGAGGTGAAGTTTTCCGATCCGAGCTTTGAAAATGGAGTTGTCCCTGACGGCCAAGAAATCGCAAACCCGAAGGGCTCCGGCTGGATCTGCTCGGGCAGCGACGCCGCCATTTACCGGAATGGCTGGACCACGGTGGCCGATTTTGACATCGGGACGTTCAGCCGTCTCCGGGCGTACGACGCCGTCGGCAGCAGTTTTCAGGTGAAAAAGCAACTCTACGCGCGCGCGCTCGGCGCATGGGTGGGCGCGCGGGCGGGGGAATACACGATGCGGTTGATCGGGCCGGACGGAAAAGAACTGGCCCGTACGCGGGTCAAGCCGCTCCAATTCTGCATGACGCCCACTTCCTCCTGGGTGTGGGGCGCGATCGATGGCGTGCCAGTCAAGCTGGTTCCCGGCCAAGAGTACCGCCTTTACATGATCCCGGACAGAAAAAGCGAAATCTGGGCGTGCGCGGAACCGTTCCCGGTCACGTCCGGCGAGAATTTCGAGATCACCGGTCTCCTGACGGCGAAGTTCCAATCCGCCGACGATCAAAAATCATGGAAGGAAACCTCACAGCCCGGCGCGGTCGCGCTCTGTCCGGTCGGTGTGCTGGCCACCACCGGGCCCGACACCCTGCCGACGCCTTACTACGAGCCGTTCCTCGGCGGACAGGCGGCCGTGTTGCATGGGGGCGGAAAGATTTCAACGAAGGTCACCTTCCCGAAGGCCGGGCATTATGCGCTGGAATTGCACGCCTCCGGGACCTCGAACGCCTATCCCGGCTTGCTCGCGTTCCGGGTGACCGTGGACGGGAGTTCAATCAACCCGCTGGGCCAGAGCGATGCGCGCCTGGGCGACGAGAAAAGTTCGTTCGCCATCGGCGGGTTCGAACGCCGGACCAATCAGCCTGCGGAAGTATGGGGCTCTGGGATTTTCAACATCGACACGCCCGGCGAGCATGAGATCGCCGTATCAGGCGAGGAGAATCCCAGATCGAAGGAAGCATGGACGATGTTTGATTATTTCCGGGTCGTCTCCGTGGACGCGCTGCTGGATTCCGGGTTCGGCGCGGGCGCGGCGCTCGGGCAGGTGGCGCAGGACAATTACGCCAAACAACTCAACAGCCAGGCCATTTACGCGCGCAGCTTCGGCTTGCCGGTCGTCGCCTACGAAGCGGGCTGGTCGCTCGGCGGGGATTTCAACGCCAAGCCCATTCACACCTGGAGCAAGTTCAAGGAGGAAAAAGCCCGCGCCATCAACAACACCGCGGAGGAGATGTTCCAGCGGGCGGGCTCGTTCATGAACGTCTGGGGCGTCTATATTTACGCCCCCTTCTACGACATCAACAACGCGATGGGATATCCGCTGATGCAATCGCTCGCGGACATTGCAGGCCGCCTGCCGGCGGAGCCGGACAACGGATCGCCGGTTCCCGGCAAACTCGACAAGGGCAATGTCTCGTGCAACACCTCGGGCAACAGGGAGGTGTCGCTCAAGAACCCGGGCGACTGGTGCAGTTGGCTGGTGATCGCTCCAGCGAGCGGCGTTTACACGCTGAATGTGGCCGCGCAAAGCGACCAGCCGTGGCTGCTGGAAGTGGACGGCATCGCCGTCGCCTCACCTGCCCAGGCCAGGGCCGGGAACCCGTATCAGGTCAGCCTGGTGAAAGGCCTGCACGCCGTCCGGCTGCGCGGCTCCGGCCCCGTCACGCTCGATTCCATCTCCGTGGAAAAATAAAGCCGCGATCTGGCTCCTGAGGTAGGACTCGAACCTACGACCAATCGGTTAACAGCCGACCGCTCTACCACTGAGCTACTCAGGAATCTCGTTTGGGGACTCGGGAGTTAACAGCAGCCGGGGTGCAGGGGCAAGCGGAAATTCTCGAAACGCGCTCAGTAATCGCGCTCATCGGGCTCCTGGACGGCTTCGAGGAGCCTCTTCACGATCTTGTCGGTGTCCATGCCTTCGGAATCGGCCGTGAAATTGGTGAACATCCGGTGGCGGAGAACCGGGCTCGCGGCGGAGCGCACGTCGTCCGACGTGACCAGAAGCCGGCCGTCGATGACGGCGCGAGCCTTCGCGGCGATGACGAGGTATTGGGTCGCCCGGGGACCGGCCCCGCAGTGGATCCATTTTTTGACAAAATCCGGCGCGCGCGGGTCGGAGGGGCGGGTCGAACGCGCGAGGCGGGTGGCGTATTTGATGACGTGGTCGGATACCGGCAGCTCGCGCACGACGCGCTGGAGCTCGAGGATTTCGTCCGCGCGGAGGATTTTCTGGAACGTCACGTTCTGCGGTCGCGTGGTCACCTTGGCGATCGTCTCCTCGTCGGCCTCGCTCGGGTAATCGACATGGATGCTGAACATGAAGCGGTCGAGTTGCGCTTCCGGCAGCGGATACGTTCCTTCCTGTTCGAGCGGGTTCTGGGTCGCGAGCACGAAGAACGGCAGGTCGAGCGGATACGTCTCCCCGGCGGCGGTCACGCGGTGTTCCTGCATGGCCTCGAGCAGGGCGGCCTGGGTTTTCGGCGGCGTGCGGTTGATTTCGTCGGCGAGCAGGATGTTCGTGAAAACCGGCCCTTTGATGAACCGGTATTCCTTGTGCCCGGTGGACTCGTCCACTTCGAGGATATCGGTTCCGGTGATATCCGACGGCATGAGATCGGGCGTGAACTGGATGCGGCGGAACTGCAGGTCCAGCACCTCGGCGACCGTGCGGATCATCATCGTCTTGGCCAGCCCCGGCATGCCGATCATCAGGACATGCCCGTTGGAAATGATCGCGGTCAGCAGCTCGGCCACGATTTCCTTTTGCCCGATGATCGCCTTCGAAATCTCCGCCTTGAGCCGTTCCGTCTTCACGCTCATCTCGCGCACGGTCGCGCGGATTTTCTCGTCTTCCGGCGTAGTGGGCCGGGTGCGGAAATTCGGGGAATTCGGCGTCGGGCCCGGGATGCCGGAATCCTCGAAAACAAAAACCGCCTCGCCGATCGTGATCGTGTCGCCGTGTTTCAGCACCTGGTCCTTGATCCGGGCCCCGTTCAACTCCGTGCCGTTGAGGCTGCCGAGATCTTTGACGTGCCAGATGTTGAGGGCCTTGTAAACTCTCGCGTGGTGGCGGGAGGCCGGGGAATCGAGTTCGAGCTGGATGTCGCTCTCAGGATCTCGTCCGATAGTCAGCTCACGGTCCCCCAGCGGAAAAACTCCGCCGCGCGGGAAACCTTTTTTCGCTCGGATTTGGGGCATAGAATTCAGTGGGATGGCAGGGTCAGCTCGCCAAGTTGTTTGACAGTATCCACCACGCGGAGATTTCCAATCGCGGAAACGAAAAAATGTTTCATGAAAGGCGGGTTCTCCCGGGCCGGTTCCTCCTCCCGGTAGATATGCCGCGTCGCGGACATCTGCCAGTCGTCGCCGGCCTTCGCCAGTTCGATGATTTCGAGCCGCCGAAAATTGGCGTCCAGTTTTTCGCCCGATTGCTGCAGCGTCAGGCGGTCCCGGATGCGCTCCACAAAGGCCAGCGCCTGATCGCCGTTCACCCCGGTCCGTAGGATGGCGAACCGGTTGAAGAACGAGTCCGCCGCGCCAACGCGGGCCCGGAGGTGTTGCTCGGAGACGGGATCAGGGTTTGCGGGCGGGCCGCCGAGCGCCAGGCCTTCGAAAACCGTGTTGTCGGCCGCGATCAGCACGAGATCGAATTTTCCGACCGGCAGGTGGTGAAACTGAAAGGTCTTCCCGCCATCGGTCAAATCCGCACGGTAAACATGCAGGCGGCCATGTTCGACCGCCAGGGCATGCGCCAGTGGCATCGGGGCAGTGCCTTCGATCCCACCCGTCGCGGCCGGGTCGGGCGCGGTGTAAATTCTGCCGGGATCCGCGCGGAGCGAGGCTGCGAAATAGAACACGAAAATGACCAGGAGCGTTCTGGGGTTGAAGAATGGCCACCGTGGCATGGGCATCTTGCCCATGCGTTGCTGGATTTTTACGCATGGGCAAGATGCCCATGCCACGACGGTCGGACTCGGTTTCATGGCTTGGCGAGCCTGGCTTTGCTGGGAGCTGCCAGCTCGTGTTTCGGGAAATTCGTGGAAATGTCCTTCCAGATTTTTTGCGCCTCGCCCGATTTTCCCAAGGCGCTCAGGGCTTCGGCACGGTAGAAGTCGGCATCGATTTCGTAGGGGCTATCGGGCTGAATCATTTTGAAAGAATCGAGCTCGGTGAGGGCCTCGGACCAGCGGCCAAAAGCGATGAGCATCCTGGCGCGCAGGAGCAGAAAATCGGTGCCGAGTTTTGCCATCGGATGGCGCAGCTCCCATTCGCGGAGCTTGTCCGCGGCTTCGTTGCGCGAGCCGGATTCGAGGAGGTCCTCGACCGCGATCGAACTGGCCCTGTCCTGCGCGGGCACTTTGCGGCCGTTCGTTTCGTCGGCGACATTCTTCTGAACACTCAGGTATTGATCGACGGCGGGTTTGATCCGGCCGGTCAGCCGGTAGAGGTCGCCGATGCGGATTTTTGCAAGCGTGGCCGCATCGGAGTCGGAGGATTCGAAGGCGATGCGTCGGGCCGAGTCCTCGGCCGAGGCATCGCGGAGCGAGAAGACCTGCAGGTCGAGCTCATACTGGGAAAAAGCCTGGCGAAATTTTTTTCGCGCGGCGGGATCGATCCGCCTCACCTCATCCAATGCCTTGCGCGGATCGCTTTGCTCCAGGGCGTGCAAGACGGCCATCTGCGCGGGCAGCCACAGGGGGTTGTCGGGCGACGGATTTTCGCGAAGCCAGGCCGACGCGTATTTCGCGGCGCGCCCGTCGTCGGCAAAATCAACCAGCAGCGGCAGCGCGGCTTCGAGGGTCGTTTGGGAGAGCCGGGAGGGAGTCAATTTGTCGAGCGAACCCAGGTAGGATGCCAGGTCGGCCGGGTTGTTGACCGAGGCCGCCCGGAGATTGGCGGGAAAGACAAGCCGCTGGATTCCCGCCGTCACGTCATTTCCCCGCCGCAGTCTCAGAGTGACAAATTGCGGTGTGGAACCGGCGACTAGCCGCTGGCATTTCGGGCCGGAAAAAACTCCTCCATCCTCGAATTCCCACTCGGCCGTCCACTCCGGCGGGATATCGGCAGAGCATTCGATATCGAAAAGCCACTTGCCGCCATAGCCGAGATAGGAATTGCAAACAACGCTGGCGAGCGGGAGCGGCCAGCCGCGGGCGTCGTCGAGTTTCAGGATCCGGGAAGTCCCTGGATGCACCCACGCGGACGGAGGCACGGCTTCGAACTTGCCGTGCTTCTGCCAGCCGAGAACCGCAATTCCCCCAGCTCCGATTTTTGCCTGGTAGTAATCGACTTTGGTGAAGCCCGGCGAGCAAGCAACCGACTTGCTTCGCATGTTCTTCAGGTTCGCGTCCGGCGTGTGGATTCCCGGCCATTCGAGCGCCGGTTTGTCGTTGACGAGAACGAACGACGCGTCGGACGAGAGCGTGTAAAATACGATGTCGCCACCGTCCGGTGTGGCCAGCAAGCCGGAGAAATGCGACGCGAAATCGGCATCGGTGCCGAAGGCGTTGCCCGCGGCGTAAATCGAGGGGACGAATCCAACCCCGTCCACTGCCGGGGCGGTGCGCCATGTGGTTTCCATCTCCGGCCAAGTATCGGTTTTTGGCTTTGCAGGCAGCCGTCGTGTCTCCAGCAGGAGGCTGGCCTTCGGCGTCCATGTCCGGGGTTGGCGGTCGGTCTGCCCGCCAAAATAGACGGCGTAGTCCTTCCCGGGAGCAAGCTCTTTGGCCAAGAGGATCGCTTGCTGGCCAGCACCGCGCCAGACCGCTGCGACCGGCTGGGCAACGCCTTCGGGATCGAACAGCACAGCATCGGCGAGATCCGCGCGGTTCCCGCCGAGATCTGGGAGCTCGACCGCCACACCGGCATCCGCCGTTTGCGGTGGTTCCAGCAGCCGTATCGTCGCGCGAAAAGGCGCCCCGTTGACCAACCACTTCCCGGATTGCGCGTCGGCGTCGCGGGCCGCGAAAACCAAAAGCCCGGCGGCCAGAATGATGGCGGGCCGGATGTTCATTCGGAGCGCGGGGTGCCAAAAAGATGGCGATGCGATTCTTCCAAGCGCGGCCCCCATGGCCGGAATATCGCAGATGCGAACAGCGCGGTCAAAATGACATTTCCCGGCGGGGTGCGCAGGAGGCTATTGCTGTTTGGTCCATTGCAGGCACAGCAGGCAGATCCCGGTCGCCGCGTAGGCCGCCGCGAAATCCGGGGCCGCCATCCAGCCGAAAACGGGAACGACTTCCCCGGACGTGATTGAGAAAGAGTGGATCAAGCCGACCGCCGACAAGGCCGCGCACACGAAACACGTTATCGCCGAGGCAAAGAATCTCCGGTCGATGGCAAAGGCCACGATGGCGGCAAACGCCATGCTGGTGATCAGAAAACCCTGGTTCAGGGCGAGGACGCCGCGGATGAACAGGGAGTTCCCGAAGCTTGGCAGGGCTTTCTCCAACGGGCACTCCGCTGCGCGCAGGGCGGTTTGGATGAGAAGCCATGCCCACGCGGCCAACGATGGCAGAAGGCCCGCCGCGACCGCGAGCGCATGCGCGCGGGGAGTTTCCTGGAATGCCTGGGCCGTCATCACGAGGCCGATCCAGATGAGAATCCCGAGTGTCGTTTCCAATGGCACGACGTGCAGGACGGCCGTGACGGCTCCGAAGCAGCACAGCAGGCTGATCACGATGCCGTTCAGCGCGGAGTATCCGATGCGCGCCCCCATCGCTTTCCAGCCGGGGTGGCCGATGTAAAGCGTCGTCGGAAAAGCGCTGCCGAAAAACGCGGCGACAATCGTGCCGGCCCCGTTCATCGCCAGCGAAGGCATCGTTTCGTAGCGGTCCCCGGCGGCCTCCGCGCTTTCCAGCGTCTGGAGCGAGCCGAGAAGATTGAACAGGGCCATGGGAATGATGACCGTGAGGTAGCTCCAGAGCCCGCCGCTGGACACCAGGGCGTGCAAGGCGGTGATGTCCGGACGCGGGAGATGCAGGCCGAACGGAACAGGGCCCTGAGGGGGAGAAAACGAGGGGAAGCCCGCCCATCTCAATCCCCACGCAATCAGGACCCCCAGCACAATGGCCACCAGCCCCGCCGGCACACCGAACGGCAGGCGTAGCTTTGCCGCATACGCGATGACGATCAGAAACATCGGCAGGATGGCGATGGCGGGAGATGCGAAGATTTGAAATGCGAAACCCATCGAAATAAAAGTCAGAGCGATTCCAGCCAGCGCCGAGAGCAGAGCGGCCCGCGGCGCACTGCGGCGCAGGGGATCCGCGCAGAACGCGCCCACCAGCTCGATGAGCCCGCTGAGGAGGCAGGCGAAAACTCCCGCCTCCCAGGCTTTTGCCGGGTCATGCGTGGCGTTCCAGACCGGGGCCATGATGAAGAACAGAAACGCGATCAGGCTCACCGTATTGATCCCGTAGGGCAGCGCCGTCACGTCGTCGCGGCCGGTCCGTTGCGCCAGCCGCCACGCTTGCCATGAATAAAAAAGGTTGCCCGCGATGATCGAAACCGCCGCCCCCGGCA
>Ga0209697_10000481_pt1 | contig 64965 bp, 55 predicted proteins | sample AliMusrvi5mmetaG_FD_184115 | JGI IMG/M metagenome (GOLD analysis project Ga0209697, IMG submission 184115) | Freshwater lake bacterial and archeal communities from Alinen Mustajarvi, Finland, to study Microbial Dark Matter (Phase II) - Alinen... | ecosystem: Environmental > Aquatic > Freshwater...
CTTCCTTGTTGGGTTATCTGGAATGGGGCAAGGGACATCAGATGTTTTTGTTTCAGGCAGAAGGCGAAATATTTGCCAAGCTGTTCAATCAACCCGGAAGTATCCTCCATCCGTTCATTCTATTTCCTTTCATCGGTCAATTATTGCTGGCGATTACACTTTTTCAGAAGCAACCGGGGAAAGTTTTGACGTTTACTTCCATTGCGGGAATAAGTATGCTCATTTTACTGATGCTTGTGATTGGATGCCTGGGATTAAATTTTAAAATTGCACTATCTACCCTTCCATTTCTGCTGATAGCGACCCTCACCATCCGTCATCATTTGAAAAAGAAGTAGCAATACAGGGCAATCAATCCTTCCATTGCTTCCATGCCCTTTGCCATTTAAATCCACTCTCCATGCATGAAATCTTCCGGCATAGATGCTACCTTTGCATCCTATAAGAGTTTTCTATGATTCCATACCTTCAAATCGACAACCTTTCAAAGAGCTGGGGAGATTTTCCTCTCTTTGAGGGCATATCCCTTACCATCAACCAGGGTGAAAAAGTGGCACTGATCGCCAAAAACGGTGCCGGAAAAACCACCCTGATGAATATCCTTTTTGGAAACGAGGTTGCCGATCAGGGCAGGGTGATTTTTAGTCCCGACATCCGCATCGGATACCTGCGACAGTTGCCTGAACTAAATCCAGACGAGACCATTCTGGAGGCGGCTTTCAGCTCCTCCGGAGAGACCATTACCGCAGTCCGCGAATACGAGAGTGCCCTGGAAAGCCATGATCCCAAGGCAATTGAAAGAGCCATGGACAGGCTCAATCAGCTGAATTGCTGGGATTTTGAACTGAAGATCAAGCAAATTCTGACCGAACTGAACATTCACGACCTGCAACAACCCATCCGCGAACTCTCCGGTGGACAAAAAAAGAGGGTAGCACTGGCACATGTACTGATCGATGAGCCAGATTTCCTGATCCTGGATGAGCCCACCAACCACCTCGATCTGGAGATGATTGAATGGTTGGAGCGGACCCTCGAAAAGGCCAAATGCACGCTGTTGATGGTTACGCACGACCGCTACTTCCTCGATCGGGTCTGCAACGAAATTATCGAACTCGACGACCGTTCCCTGTTTCGGTACAAGGGAAACTACTCCTATTATGTAGAGAAGCGGAACGAACGCGTACAAAACATGAACAGCGAAATTGAGCGGGCCAGGAACCTCTTCCGAACCGAACTCGACTGGCTGAGAAGAATGCCACAGGCGCGGTCGCACAAATCAAAATACCGGACAGAGAATGCCTACATTTTGAAAGAGAAGGCCTCGAAACGGATCGAAGATAACAAACTCGAACTAGCCATCAATTCGCAAAGACTCGGTGGTAAAATCATCAACCTGGATCATCTTTCAAAAGCATTCGGGGAGGTCACCATCCTGAAGGATTTCAGTTACAAGTTCGCACGTTTCGAAAAAATTGGCATAGTTGGAAAAAATGGCTCCGGTAAAAGCTCTTTTCTCAACCTGCTCACAGGAGTTCACAAGGCTGACAGCGGGAAAATGGAGGTTGGAGAGACCGTGAGTTTTGGCTATTTCAGACAGGACGGCATCCAATTCGCTCCAGATACCCGGGTGATTGACATCATCAAGGAGATTGCCGAAGTGGTTGAGATGGGAGACGGTTCCAAACTGAGTGCATCTCAATTTCTGACCTACTTTCTCTTTCCTCCCGAAACACAATATTCATTCGTTGCCAAACTGAGCGGAGGGGAAAAAAGGCGCCTTTATCTTTGCACCATCCTGATGCGCAATCCAAATTTCCTGATTCTGGATGAACCCACCAACGATCTGGACATCATGACCCTGAATGTGTTGGAGGATTACCTCAAATCCTTTTCGGGTTGTACCATTGTGGTCTCGCACGACCGTTTCTTCATGGACAAGATTGTAGATCATCTCTTCGTCTTCGAGGGAGATGGAATCATCAAGGATTTTCCGGGCAACTACTCCGATTACCGCGACTGGGCAGAAGAACGTGCAAAAGCAGACCAAGTGGCGGGGAAGGCAGATAAACCTGTCAGGGAGAAACCAGTTTCCGATAAGAAAAAAATGAGTTTCAAGGAGAAAAAAGAGTTTGAAGAACTAGAAGAGGCGATTAGCCTGTTGGAGAAGGAGAAGAAAATTTTGGAGGAAGAGTTCAACTCAGGAGCACTTACCCCAGACGCACTGAACAAAAAATCGCTTCGCCACGGAGCCATCACCGCCGAACTGGAAGATAAAGAGATGCGCTGGCTGGAACTGGGGGAGTTGGCATAATAGTACTTCAAGTCCTTGAACCTCACTAAATACTAATAGAAAGCAAATATTTCTTGAACTCTCCAAACTCCACTCCCATCATCACCGTCTTTTTCTCCCCTTTCATAAACTCAAGAAGGCGTTCCGGCATGGGTACATTTCCTGTACCAACAATCTCCTCAACAGTTTCTGTAAACTTGGCAGGATGGGCAGTCTCCAGAAAGATGCCCATTTCGTCGGGCTGTAACTGCTCCTTCAATGCCCTGTAGGCGACGGCGCCATGCGGATCTGTCAGATACTCCGTTTTTTGGAAGCAGGCAAGAAGACTCTCCCGGATCTGGTCGTCGGAATAGGTTGTTCCGGTAATTTCAGCAGAAATACGTGCGTGATCGTGCCCATAAAGATCCAGTATCCGCGCAAAATTACTGGGATCGCCCACATCCATGGCATTGGCAATGGTCGATATGGAGGGTTTGGTCTTGTAAATTCCATTCTTCAGATACTGGTATACCACATCGTTGCTGTTGTTGGCTGCAATGAATCTTTCAATGGGTAATCCCATCCGTTTGGCAATCAAACCTGCCGTGAGATTTCCAAAGTTTCCGCTGGGTACGGAGAAGACAATTTTTTTATACTTTTTCTTCAACTGGGCCACCGCATTGAAATAATAGAATGCCTGAGGCAGGAACCTGGCCACATTGATCGAATTGGCCGAAGTAAGCACCATTTTACGTTGCAAAGCTTCGTCCATAAAGGCAGATTTGACAAGTGCCTGACAATCGTCAAAGGAACCATCTACCTCCAGTGCCGTAATATTCTGGCCCAGGGTCACAAACTGCATCTCCTGGATTTCACTTACCTTCCCCTTGGGATAAAGTACGTGCACATGTATCCCTTCAATTCCCAGAAAGCCATTGGCAACAGCACTACCGGTATCCCCGGAGGTAGCTACCAAAACATGGACGGTCTCCTTTTCTTCGGAAAGGAAGTAAGACAGCATCCGGGCCATAAACCTGGCTCCTACATCCTTGAATGCCAGTGTAGGACCATGAAACAGTTCCAGTGAATAGATATCTGGTTCAACCTCTATCAATGGAGTACCAAAACTAAGCGTCTCGTTCACAATCTCTTCCAATTTTTCGGCAGGGATATCCTCTCCGAAGAATTTCTCAGCAACCCGGAAGGCCATCTCCTGGAAGGTCAGTGACCCCATCTGTGCAAAAAAAGTTGGATCAAGCGGATGGATGGTTTCCGGCATGTACAATCCACGGTCAGGGGCAAGGCCTTTGGTAACTGCTGTTCGGAGATCCACCTCCGGCGAAAGCCTGTTGGTACTGTAAAATTTCATCTGTTTGGCTATTTTTTTTAATTGCCAGATGGAATACCCAAATATTCACTTTCAGAAGTATGAATGTCTGCATCTGGGTATTTCATGTCAATTTGTCAATGAGAAAATTTGAAAATTTTTATTTCAGCAGCAATGCTTCCATAAACTGCTTTCCAGTTAACTGGCCGTAACTTCCGAGTTTGGCAGCTGCTTCATCGTAACGAACAACAGAATCGGGTTCGGATCCAGGTCTGAAAATCGTGAATGGCACAGAATCCCTGGTATGTGTTCTCAATTTCCAGGGTGTCGGATGGTCGGGTAGCATCGCAATCGTGACGGGTTCCTCCATTTTCTCACACGCTTCCAGTAAATATTTAAGGATGCGGTGATCGAGGTATTCGATACAACGCTTTTTCAATTCATAATCCCCTTCGTGGCCGGCTTCGTCGCTGGCTTCCACATGAAGGTAAACGAAGTCGTGATTTTTAAGGGCTTCCATGGCTGCCTCCGCCTTTCCCTCATAATTTGTATCGAAGAGTCCGGTAGCACCATTTACCTTAATGACATCCATGCCAGCATAAACACCAATCCCCTGGATCAGGTCCACGGCAGAGATGACGGCACTGCTCTTGATACCAAAAAGTTCCCTCAATGTCTTCATGGCTGGCTTGTATCCGGGTGACCAGGGCCAGATCGAGTTGGCTACCTCCTTGCCTGCGGCCTTCCTGGCACTATTGACAGGGTGATTTTCGAGCAACTCTTTGGATCGGTGCATCAGTTCATTCAACAGCTGAGAAGTGGCATTTCCCGAGGCATCACTTGCCTTTGGCAGGAGAGGTTGGTATTTTTTCCCGGGGACATCATGCGGAGGAGTGCAGCTTACGAACTTGTTTCCTCCCTTGACGACCAACAGGTGACGGTACGAAACTCCGGTATAAAAACGGATGGTTTCGTTACCAAGATGGGTATTCAGGTGCTGAATCAACTGATCGGCCTCCTCCGTCGAGATGTGGCCGGCCGAATGGTTCAGGATGATCTCTCCTTTCAGGGTCACCAGGTTGCATCGCAGGGCCAGGTCTCCCTCCTCAAGGGTCACTCCGATACTGGCCGCCTCAATGACGCCGCGCCCTTCGTAAACGGACTCAACATCGTAACCAAGAACGGCCAGATTGGCTACTTCGCTGCCCGGATGCAGGGAGTCAGGGATGGTTTTCAACACGCCGCTGCGCCCCATTTTGGCCAAAAGATCCATGCTGGGCTTCTTGGCAGCCATCAGCGGAGTCTCTCCACCGTGTTCGGTTTCAGGCTGATCGGACATACCATCGCCCAGTAAAATAATATACTTCATTGTTGTAACTCGATTTTCAATTAATCTTAACGTTTACGGATTGAACCGCGAAAGGTTTTGAAGGAGGAGGGCGCATCAGGGAAATAATTGATTGTTTAATCTGTTCCAAATGCCAACTGGTATCCTTTTTCAGGCCTCCTTTTCATCTAGATATTAGCTACCTTGATAAGGTCTGCAAATACCCCCGCAGCTGTTACTGCTGCTCCTGCTCCATATCCCTTGATCAGCATCGGAGATTCGTTGTAGCGTTCTGTGGTGAGCAGTACGATGTTGTTGCTGCCTTCGAGATCGTAAAACGGATGACCGGGACCAACTGCCTGCAGGGAAACTGAAGCGTGCCCCTCTTCCATCAGTCCGACGAAGCGCCATTTTTTATGTTCTTTCTCTAAAATCACTCTTTCTGCTTCAAAATGGGCATCCATTTCGTGAATGTCTCTCCAAAAATCTTCCAGCGTGGAACTGAAATAGCGATCCGGAATGAACCTTTTTTGCACTACCTCCTCCTGACTCAACCTGTAACCAGATTCCCTGGCAAGAATAACCAGTTTCCGTACCACATCCACTCCGCTCAGGTCAATTCTAGGATCAGGCTCCGCAAACCCCTTTTCCTTGGAAAGCAGGATGGCCTTGCTCAATGGAATTTCACTGCTGAGTGTATTGAATATGAAATTGAGCGTACCGGAAAGCACGGCTTCGATCCGAACAATCCTGTCACCCGAGCGTTTCAGGTCATTGATGGTCGAGATCAGTGGCAATCCGGCACCCACATTGGTTTCGAACAGGTATTTGACCCCATGGTTGGCAGCCAGCTCCTTCAGTTCCCGGTAGGCTTCGTAATCGGAAGAAGCCGCCACCTTGTTCGCGGCAACAATGGATATGTAGTTGTTCAAAATGGAGTGGTACTGGTCCGCTACCCGCTTCTCCGCCGTACAATCGACAAAAACGGAGTTGAACATATTCATCTCAATGATCCTGGAACAGAACCCCTTCATGTCAGACTTTTCTGTCTGGTCACCGGAGAGTGCCGCAGCGATGGAGCTTGGATCGAAACCATCCCGGTTGAAAACCATGGACCTGGAATTGGCCACTCCACAGATTCTTAACTTTAGACGGTGATCTTTCTGGAGTTTTTCCTGTTGCTGACTGATTTGCTTGATCAGATCCCTGCCAACCGTTCCAATCCCAACAAGAAAAACATTTAGTTCTATAAATGGAGAGAGGAAAAAAGACTCGTGCACGACATTCAACGTCTTGCGCAGGTCAGATTTCTTAACTACCCAGGAGATATTCTGTTCGGAAGCTCCCTGGGCAATGGCCACTACGTTGATGCCATTCTTGCCAATGGTATAAAAAAGTTTCCCCGCAATGCCAGCCGAATGTTTCATGTTCTCACCAACGATAGCAATGATGCAAAGATCCTCTTCACTGCCGATCTTATTGATCAGTCCGGAGGCAATTTCCCGGTCGAACTCCTGTTGGATGGCGGCAATGGCCGTTTTCCCCTTGGTCGAGTCGATGGCAAAACTGATGGAGTTCTCTGAAGAAGCCTGGGAAATAAGAATCACGTTAATCTCTTCTTTGGCAAGTGCCCCGAAAAGCCGCATGGCAATACCGGTAACCCCCACCATACCCAATCCCTGAACCGTAAAAAGGGATATTCCGTCGATGGAGGAAATCCCCTTGATGGGATGTTCCGCAGAGGGATGATTCACATTTCCGATGAGCGTTCCTTCTGCCGTGGGGTTCATCGTATTTTTAATCTGAACCGGAATCGATTTCTGGTAGACAGGAAGGATGGTGGGCGGATAAATTACTTTGGCCCCAAAATGTGAAAGTTCAAGGGCTTCACTGTAAGTAAGCTGAGGGATTGTATAGGCTTTGCTGATGACCCTTGGATCGGCTGTCATAAATCCATCCACATCGGTCCAGATTTCTAGTCTCTCGGCATTCAGGGCAGCGGCAAAAAGTGCCGCGGTATAATCAGAGCCACCCCGGCCAAGGGTCGTCACCGTGCCATCGGTGGCTGAAGAGATGAATCCCGGCGCAACGGCTGTGCGACTCAGATTGGCACATCTTTGATGGATCAGGTCGTAGGTAAGACCAAAATCTACATTGGCACGTCCGTGGTTCTTGTCCGTCCGGATGACGGCTGCGCTGTCGATCAGTTCGGCATCCAGAAACCTGGAAATAAAAAGGGAAGAGAGTCGCTCTCCGAAACCCAGCACCTTGTCCAGTGTCTTGGGGGTTAGTTCACCGATCAGCCGGATGCCCTGGAGTATTTTCTCCAGTTCATCGAACAGGGTTTTCATCTTGACAATCACTTCGTCGATTGCCTGAGCATCGAAGAGACCCTTCAGGATATTTTCGTGCCGAATCCAAATTTCATCCAGGCTGCCACTAATTTCATTGCCCCTGGCTCCGGTATTGGCAGCTGCCAACAGCATATCCGTCACTCCTCCGACGGCACTAACGACAACGATCAGTCCAGTTTGCTGATTTCGAACTATTTCGTCGATTTTCTTTATATTTTCAACGGAACCGACGGATGTTCCTCCAAATTTTATAACTTTCATCGTATTTGCATTACAGTTTATCACATCAGCCCAGCTGCAAAGGTCAAAAAAAAATCTGAACCGAAGCTGTTTCGATCCAGATTTTGCCATTATTTTACATTATCTTATTTTTCGATCGAAGGAGTGTAATTGTTAATGATCTTCTTTTCAATCTCTTCTGCCAGTTCAGGGTTGTCTATCAACAGTGCCTTGACGGATTCACGTCCCTGTCCGAGTTTGGTCTCTCCATAACTAAACCAGGAGCCACTCTTCTTGATGATGTTCAACTCCACGCCCAAATCAATAATTTCACCGGTTTTGGAGATTCCTTCGCCGAAAATAATGTCAAACTCAGCCTTTCTGAATGGGGGAGCAATCTTGTTTTTGACAATTTTCACGCGGGTATGGTTTCCCTGCACCTCTTCCCCATCTTTCAACTGGCCGATTTTGCGAATATCCACCCGCACCGAAGCATAGAATTTCAAGGCATTCCCACCGGTGGTGGTTTCCGGATTTCCAAACATCACCCCAATTTTTTCACGTAATTGGTTGATGAAAATGACACAGGTCTTCGTCTTGCTGATGCTGGCTGTCAATTTACGCAGTGCCTGCGACATCAGTCTGGCATGCAATCCCATTTTGGAGTCACCCATTTCACCCTCAATCTCCGCTTTTGGTGTCAAAGCCGCTACAGAGTCGATGACGATAATATCGATGGCACCCGAACGAATCAGGTTGTCGGCGATCTCGAGTGCCTGTTCTCCATTATCCGGTTGTGAAATCAGCAGGTCGTTGATATTAACTCCCAACTTGGTGGCATAGCCCGGATCGAATGCGTGTTCCGCATCAATGATGGCGGCAATGCCACCGAGCTTCTGCGATTCAGCAATGGCATGGATGGCCAGGGTTGTCTTACCCGATGATTCGGGTCCAAAGATTTCGATGACCCTTCCCTTTGGATATCCTCCGATCCCCAGGGCCAAATCCAGGGCGATGGATCCCGAACTAATGGCCGGAACATCGTCAACCGGCTTATCGCCCAAACGCATGATGGAACCCTTGCCATAGCTCTTCTCAATCTTATCCATTGTCAGCTGCAACGCCTTCAATTTCTCACTGTTGACTGTCTTGTCTGCAGCAGCAGCTTTTACATCCTCTTTCGCCATTTTGTATCTGAATTAAAATTTTAGCTCTTTAACCAACTGTTCCGTATGATTTTTCGTATCCACCTTCCGGATGATCTTCTCGATAATACCCGCTTCACTGATCACAAAGGTAGTTCGGATCACTCCCATGTAACTCTTGCCATAATTGACCTTTTCTCCCCAGGCACCATACGCCTGTAGAATCGTTTTATCGGTATCTGCAATCAGGTTAAAACGCAATCCGTATTTATCGATGAATTTTATGTGAGAAGAACTGCTGTCGGGACTTATGCCCACAACATCAACCCCTTTCGACAACCAAAAATCATAATTTTCGCTCAGATCACAGGCCTCGGCGGTACATCCCGGTGTGTTGTCCTTTGGATAAAAGTAAAGAATCAATTTCTTACCCTTAAAGTCTGACAGTGATATGGTTCGGCCATCCTGTGTGATCCCCGAAAACGCAGGGGCAATGGCACCTTCAGTCAATGTTTCCATAATTGATATCTAAATAAAGTGTACCTTACAAATTTAGGTGAATCTGACCACTTCCCGAAATCCCAGAGGTTAAAAATTCAATTAATCTCCCCGATCGTTATAAATAGGTTAATTTTGTATTTTTATAGCGGATTTTGACAGAGAAACTCAGCATGGACAAAGTATTGCTTTCAAGACGGATCGTCGTACCGATATTGCTTACTATTTTTTCGATTCAACTCTCCCTTGGGCAACAGACCGTTGGGAAAGAAACTCTTGCTATCGATTACTTTCAGCAGGGTGATTTCGAGAAGGCCCTGCCGATATTTGCCAAATTGGCACAAAGCTATCCAGACAATGCCATGTACAATTACTATTATGGCGTATCACTGATCAAGAACAATTTATTCGAAACCGCTGCCAAAGAGGCATTGCTCAACTCCGTTGTCGATAAAACTCCGGTCAATGCCAATTTCTATCTGGGAAACTATTTTCATGCACTGGAACAGTGGGAAGAAGCCAAGGATTTCTACGACAGGTATGAAAAAGTTGGGACCAAACAGGAAAAAAAAGCACTGAAATTTGCCTACTTCGTAGATCTCTGCCAAAAGAAAAGCAATCCGTTTAAACCCCAGAAAGCGACTGACAGTACCCTTTTTGGGGATACTATGTTGAAGCCACCTCCTCCAATCGATGAAAAATCATATCCCATTCCCGAGGCACTGAAGAATTCAACTTTTAATTTCCAGGTAAACGAACTGCTGGCCTACCATAGCATCGGTGACTTCCGCAGCGAGGCGAGTAAAATACTCTTTACCAAGGCCTGGATGTGTACAGGAAAGAATGATTCCATCCTTCTACTCACCGATTCACTGCGCAAAGTTCACGACCAGATTGCAAGGGTAGATACCCGGCTAGGATTGGTCCAGCAAATTGTCGATTGTGAACAAAAATCCTTCCAGCTGATGCGCGACAGGGAGAAATTTCTGGAGCAATCAAGGGTAAAGGAGACTGCCTTCTGGGAGAAGGAGGCCAAAAAAGATGCAGTTGCCTACAACAATACCATTCAGGAACGGGAGAATAAAATCACCGAGGCAAAAAAGAGGGAGGCAAAAGCCAAAGAGCCAGCTCCTCCGCCCGTATTAAAACCCGATACCGTTGCTACAGTAAACAACGAGGTTAACCTACCGGTGAAAGAGGCTGTCAGGAATGCACCTGCCGAAAACATCCTGTTCAAGGTGCAGGTTGGTGCATTTAAAAATGGGATCATCTCCCCGCTGTTTAGGAAGGCTTATGCCAAAGTCAGCAAACTCAGAAAAATTGATAAATTCACAGACCCGAAAAAATTTGTGGTCTTCACGGTAGGAAATTTTAAACACTATGCGGATGCAACAAAAATGAAAGACCAATTGTTACTGGAAGGAATGAAAGGAGCCTTCGTGATTGCCTACCATAATGGTTTAAAAATTCCGGTGACACAGGCACTCAAAATTACCGGAGGAAATTAATAATTCTATTTTCATCTTTGGATTTAATACACTTGATTTAAGGTATGGATACAGATAAATCAGTCCGTAACAAAGACAAGCAATCAGAAGGATTGGGAAACGAAAATTCGCTCGTGCTCTACAACGATGACTATCATACCTTCAACTATGTGATTGATGCCCTGATGGAAATCTGTAACATGGAAAGGGTACAGGCTATTCAATGCACCTATCTGGTACATTACAAGGAAAAGTGTGAAGTAAAGAGAGGTCCAAAAAAATTATTGACACCCATGCGTCGTGCCCTTTCAGCCAGAGATTTAAAGGCTACCATTCACTGATCCGGGCGATTTTCTCTTGAACAATTTTGAAAGAAGACCATACATGGTTTCAAGCAGAAACAGTAGTCCCTTGTAAAGCTCCCTCAGCAATCGTCTGACAATTGGCATTTTATCTTCCTTCGGCCATAACATCCCCGTTTTGATGCAGTAATCCTCGTACGCATCCCCAAAATATCTGATCAGCAGCCGCTCTTCCCTACGTATCTGAAAAATGCAAAACGGGGTAACCAGAAAAAGAGAAACTGGACCCGCAATCCAGTTCTGGATCATGAATACCTGGCAAATGGCAATACCCAAAAGTGCAAGGTACATGGGATGGCGTACATAGCGAAAGGCCCCCGTCCTGACCAACTCCAGATCTTCCTTTAATTCCTGTCCGGGAACCCACCACCTTCCCAGGTCCGACAAGGCCTTGGTAAAAAGCCATATACAGAAGGAAAACAGCAACAACACGGGGATAGTCAACCATTTCCAAATGTGATAATCCGTGGCCCCAAAATCGATGGAGAATATATAGACAAATGGAACTACCTGAATCCCTGCAAAAAGAAGAAACAGGAACATCCGCTTCTTCTTTTGGGCATTCAGGATTTTTCTGTCGGATTCAAAATTCTGCAGATAGTAAAGCTGAAGAAGTGCCAAAAGGGCAATTCCACAGAGAAATATGGTCTCCAAAAAGGCACGTTCCATGCTGAAAGGGTTCTGTTCAAAAACAACGCCGGTCTATTCCCAAAATAAAGAAATTAAAGTTGCATCGTGTCAAATACAAGCACACAACAGTAAAATTTCAGGGTCTGGATTTTCATTCGACTCCAAAAAGAGAAATAGGCAATTGTTCAACGAAGATACCAACAATTTTTATTGCATAAAGAATCAAACTGAAATCGGATGGCATATATTGGTTTCAAGTCTGCCGTTTAATGCAAAAAAGATGTATAGTTTGTTGCAGAAACCCTGTTATTTATCATTGAGTTCCGCTCAATTCGTGTTATTTTTACAGAAAAAATCCGGAACAGGCAGCACACAATCGGTATTTTGAAATCGAAAGACCAAGGTAGTAGTGCTGATTTCATCTGTCAAAACAAAAAGCAAATTCTCTATCCAATGAAGACGATCTTAACTGTCCTCTTACTTCTGGCCGCATCTATCTCTGGATCAGCGGAAAACCTTGCAAACAACCAATCGGTTAAAAAGAATTTTGTCCCAGAAACACCCAAGCTCGGTTCGGACCTGATGACCCCCGAAGTACTCTGGACTTTTGGTCGAATCGGGTCAGCAAATGTTTCTCCCGATGGCAAGCAGGTTTTATATGATGTGACCTGTTTCAATATCAAGGAGAACAAATCCTACCGGGATCTTTACCTGGTACCGACCGAAGGAGGGAAAAGCATCCGAATCACGGATACCCCGGAGAAAGAATCAGAAGCCGCCTGGCGTCCCGATGGAAAGAAAATCGGATACATTTCTACCACATCCGGGACTCCCCAGCTCTGGGAAATCAATCCCGACGGAACGGCTGCAGTGCAAATTTCGAAAGTAAAGGATGGCATCTCCGGTTTTAAATATGCACCGGATCAGAAACACATTTTTTACATCTCGGATGTTAAAGTTGACAAGGATGTCCACGACAAATACCCCGATCTGCCACTGGCAAATGCACGCCTCTATGACGACATCATGTACCGCCACTGGGATACCTGGAGTGACGGAACCTATCAGCACGTATTTATCGCTTCCTATTCAGAAGCAGGACTGACAGATCACAAGGATCTCCAATACGGAGAACAATATGATTCTCCATTGAAACCAAATGGTGGCACCGAACAGATTGCCTGGAGTGCAGACGGAAAGATGCTGGCATATACCTGCAAGAAAAAAGCAGGGAAGGATTATGCCCTTTCTACAAATTCCGACATCTATCTGTACAATCTCGAAAAAGGTACTACCACCAATTTGACGGAGGGAATGATGGGTTATGACCAGAATCCGGCCTTTTCGCCCGACGGCAAAAAAATTGCCTGGGAAAGTATGGAAAGGGATGGCTATGAAGCCGATAAACAGAGACTCTTCGTGGCCGATCTGGCTACCGGAAAAAAAGAGGATTTCACGGCGGGATTTGACCAGAACGTACAAAGCCTTACCTGGTCGGCCGACAGCAAAGCCATTTGGTTTATATCCGATATCCAGGCAACGGACGAGATTTTCAAACTGGACCTTTCCGGCAAAAAAATATCCAGAATAACCAATGGAATTCACAATTACCAAAGTATCACCCCAGCCGGCGACAAACTGGTGGCCTCAAAAGTCTCCATGTCACAGCCTGCAGAATTGTACCTGGTGGATCCAAAAACCGGTCAGGACAAGGCACTCACCTCTTTAAACAAAGGCATTCTTGACCAGCTGACTCTTGGGGAAGTAAAAAGCAGGTGGATCACCACCACCGACAATAAAAAGATGCGCGCCTGGGTCATTTACCCTCCGCATTTCGATCCAAAGAAAAAATATGCCGCGTTGCTATTTTGCGAAGGCGGACCGCAAAGCACCGTCAGTCAGTTCTGGTCTTACCGTTGGAATTTCCAGATGATGGCCGCGAACAATTACATCATCATCGCGCCCAACAGGAGAGGACTTCCGGGTTTTGGACAGGAATGGAATGAGCAGATCTCGGGAGACTATGGTGGCCAAAATATGAATGATTACCTGACGGCCATTGATACCCTCGCGGCTGAACCCTATGTCGACAAAAACAAGCTCGGAGCCGTAGGAGCCAGCTATGGAGGTTACTCCATCTATTACCTGGCGGGTATCCACAACGGAAGGTTCAAGGCATTTATTTCGCACAGCGGAATCTTTAACCTGGAAGCCATGTATTCGACCACAGAGGAGATGTGGTTTGTCAACTGGGACAACGGAGGTTCCTACTGGGACAAGAAAAATGCCGTTGCCCAAAATACCTACAAAAATTTCTCTCCCCACAAACTGGTCCAAAACTGGGATACCCCCCTGCTTGTCATCCATGGGGAGCGCGATTACAGAATACCTTATACGCAAGGGATGGGAGCATTCAATTCGGCAAGACTAAAAAACATTCCGGCGGAGTTGCTTCTCTTCCCCGAAGAAAATCACTGGATCCTTCAGGCTCAGAACGGTATCCTTTGGCAACGTGTTTTCTTTGAGTGGTTAAACCGATGGCTAAAATAAAATTTGTCAACAAATTTTGTATATTTACAACAAATTAATGGATTTGAAATTGTCCTGCCGGGTAATCTGTTCAGGACCATACATACATAACGATTCAAGGACCATTTTTTAGCATAGTCTGGCCTTTGAAAACATTTACAGTTGAATAGAATGAGCAGCAAAAGACTCTACGACAAAGTAATGACCATAGTTGGAACCTTGATGATCTTTTTCTACTTTGGACTGGCATGGATACTTTTAATGACCGATGCAGTGAATGCAGAAAAGACCCTGAAAGTGATTTTTTCCGTTCCACTGTTGTTGTACGGGTGTTACAGGGTAGTGCTCTCCTATCAGAAAATCAGGGAGAATTTTTTTGAGGAAGAAGAGGAATAATAAGGACTCCAGATGCGATAATCAACCTATTCCGAATTTTATTTAAATTCAATCTAAATTTTACGAGTATTTTGTACTGTTCTAATTTGAAATTGAAAGAGTTCATCCAAAAAAAAATTAAGAATGTTATAAAATATTGCCCTATAACAAATTTGATTTATTATTATTGCAACGAAATTTTAACCACTTGTAACTAAATTAGTGATACAGTCTTCAAAAAAACAGGATTTGAAGTCGATTGGGTATGTAATCAGCGGAGCAATGTTGCTTTTATTGATTGGCATTCAATGTGCTAACCACAAAGCTTCCGAAATTACAGAGACCCCGACGCGCGGGAACATTCGCATTGTGGCCGACGATTCCTTCCTGCCAATTGTTGAAGCTGAAATCGGCACTTTTACATCCATCTACAAATACGCCCACATTACGCCCGTTTTTCTTCCGGAGAAGGATTTGGTGGCAGCTTTTCTCAAGGATTCCGTAAAGGTCGTAGTGAGTGCCTGGGAGCCATCTGAACAGCAAAAGCAGGTGTTAATGGGCTCTCAAACCATTGTCAGAACCACGGTTGTAGCCTATGACGCGATTGCGCTGGTGCTCAACAAGGAAAATAAAGACTCTCTGCTCACCTACCAGAATGTGAATGACCTTTTCAAAGGTAAATTGACCGATTGGAAGGAGATCAATTCCACCTCCAAACTGGGAAAAATGGTTGCCGTATTTGACAACGACAAATCTGCCAACATCCGCTATTTCAAGGAGCAGTTTGACCTTGGAGCCCAGTTGCCTTCCAATTTTTATTCTCTAAAGAGTAATCAGGAGGTAATTGACTATGTAACAAAAAACAAGAGTGCCATTGGTTTGGTGAGCATCAACTGGATTGGAAATCATCAGGACTCCACCAGCCGTGCCTTTTCCGATAAGATTAAAATCGCCGCCATTTCCAGCAAAGTGTTGGATTCCGGATCCTATTTTCTCCCGGTACAGGGTTCTATCTACGACAAAACCTATCCCTTTACCAGAAAGGTCTATCTGGTTTCCAGAGAGAGCTTCAGGGGACTGGGTTCAGGATTTATATCGTGGTTTGCAGCCGAACAAGGACAGAGAATCGTCCTGAAATCAGGGCTGGTACCTGCCACCATGCCAATACGTTTGATTCAGCTTAAAAAGTAATTTTAATATATTTAAAAGATGATACATTGTTTTTTTAAAAGAGTTTCTGTAATCCTGGTGTTGATGATGCTTTGCGGTGTCGCCGGGTTAAGGGCACAAACGATAGACGAAGCAATCACTGCTACAAACAATGAACAATACGACAAGGCAGACCAGATTCTTCAGGGGTTGGTCAAGAGTGCTCCAACCAGCAAAGTCTATTACCGTCTAGGTGAAAACATTCTGATGAACTTCTTCTCGGATTCCATTTCCAACTCATTGAAAGTAATTTCTGCTGAGGCAAAACAACAGTTTGAAAAGGGAATTGCACTGAATCCAAACGATCCGCTGAACTACGTTGGACTGGCCAAGGTGGCTTCCTATTCAGGTGACCAGCAAACAGCTGCCTCCATGAGGGCAAAGGCAAAAAGTTTCCTTCTTCCGTATAAGAAGGTATCCAAAATACCAAACCCGCAGGAGTATGCCTACACATTGGCCAAACTTGCAGAATCCTACATCGTTTTTGAGAAGGTGGATACTACCCAGGCCATGCCCAATATCCGGGAGGCATTGAACATCGACCAGAAGAACGGTGAAATATATATCATTGCAGGTGACCTTTACCTACTTGTAAACAATGGCTCACTCGCTATCAAAAATTACAACAAGGCGCAAGAGATTGATGTGAAGTCACCGATGGCAAATATGAAAATTGGCAGCATCTATTTCAAAGGCAAGAACTTGCAGGCGGCTATTCCTTACTACGAACAGGCCATTGCCCTCGACAAGAACTATGCTCCAGCTTACCGCGAACTCGGACAACTCTATTCGATGGCTGCAAGGTTCAAAGATTCAAAGGAATATTTCGAAACCTACCTGAAACTGACCAACCAAAATATTCCTGCCAAGATCAGGTACGTAAATGCCTTGTTCTATTCTAAAAATTATTCCGAGGTTATCAAGAATGTTGAAGACATATTTGCGGTTGACAAATCCAGAACCTATCTGAACAGAATTGCGGGTTATTCCTGTTATGAATCCGGAAATTATGTGCAGGCACTTGCGTACATGAACAAACTTTTCGAAACATTGCCAGCCGACAGGATTCTGAAAAAAGACTACATCTACTATGCCCGCATCATCATGAAGAAGAATGCAAACTTCCCAAAGATGCTGGTAGAACTCGATAAAGCGAATGCTGAACTTGCCAAGGCAAGAGAAAAGAATGAGTCTTTGAAAGGTGCCGCCAAGGAAAAAGACAAGGTGAATGAAGCACCGCTTGCAGCCAAAGCCGCTGAACTTCAATCCGGTGTTGATGCAGTCGAAAAGGAGCTTTCAAAGGCTTATGAAGCCTTTGAAAAGGCAATTACTTTCGGAGAGGAAGATGCTTCTTTGATTCAGGAAAAAGCCAATTCCCACTACATGCACAAACATTATGCAAATGCGGCAGAAACGTGGAAAAGACTAATCGCCAAAGGGAAAGACTCAGAAGAAAACATGCTTCAAATTGGCAAAGCCTATTATCAAGGCAAGGAGTACGACAAAGCAGATGATATGTTCAATCAGATCATCACCAAATATCCGGATTATCTTCCCGCTTATCTCTGGGCTGCCAACAATGCTTCTGCCAAGGATCCGGATGCCAAACAAGGTGTTGCCAAACAGAAGTTTGCCGCTTTGCTGGCAAAAGCTTCTGTGGATTCTATCAAGAATGCCAATGAAATTTATGATGCACTCCGTTACCTGGGATACAATGCCCTTCAGTCTGACAATTACGAAACAGCCAAGGCCTATTACAACCGGATGGCCAACCTGAATCCCAACAACAAGGATATCGTCATCAAGGCTTACAGTTCAATGGCAACACTTTATACTTCTGCAGGAGAGTACAATCGTGCCGTTGAGTTTTACAATAAAATTCTTGGACTGGATGCAGGCAATACCCAGGCCAAGCAATCCATCCAATACATCCAGTCGGTTCAGGCAAGTGCCAAACCAAAAGCTAACCCGAATGAAATTTCCGGAATCATCAAGGATAGTTCAGGTCAGCCAATCGTAGGAGCCTCCGTCAGGGTAAAGGATACTGCAGCAGAAGCATGGACGAATGCCAAGGGTGAATACAGGTTTACCATGCCCGAAGCTTCCACCATTCTGGTAATCGGGGCCAAGGATTTCAAAACCATTGAAATTCCAGTATCCAAGACCAGGGTTTACAATGCCACATTGGGCAAATAGTTAAATTTGGAATCAACAGAAAAAAAATAGAGATTCAAATAAGTTTTATTTAACCACGAAAACAATTAAAAAGATGAGTAAAGATTCAGGTTCATTCAAAAAAGTGTTCGAGTCACTTTTTGCTACAGGTGCAATTCTAATTGCATTTTTATTCGCGTACATTTTATACGCAAATGTCATGGGTAGCCCTGTTAACTTCGAAGGAGGAAACCCGAAAGGTGCAGCTCTCCCAGGTAATTATATGGGTATTATTTACAAAGGAGGTCCAATTGTTCCAATCTTGATGACCTGCGTTCTAACACTCTTTATTTTCGTTATTGAGAGATTCATTACTTTGACCAAAGTAAAAGGAAAAAACAGCCTTGACTCTTTCGTAGCCGACATCCAGACTTTGACCGCAAAGGATAAAGTTGAAGATGCCATCAAAGTTTGTGACAACCAGAAAGGTTCATTGGCCAATGTAGTGAAAGCAGGTTTGCTTCGTTACAGAGACCTCGAAAATGACAAAACTTTGGAAAAAGACCAAAAGATCACTTCCATGAAACAAGCATTGGAAGAAGCTTCTGCTCTTGAATTACCAATGTTGTCAAAAAATATGGTTATTCTTTCCACCCTTGCTTCGATCTCGGTTTTGATCGGTTTGATCGGTACGGTACTTGGTATGATCCGCGCTTTTGCTGCCCTTGCACAAGCTGGTGCTCCTGATGCACTTGCATTGGCAACTGGTATCTCTGAAGCTTTGATCAACACGGCATTCGGTATTACAGGCTCTACGCTGGCCATCATTTTCTACAACTATTTCTCATCAAAAATTGACGGGTTCACTTTCAGAATTGATGAAGCAGGCTTTAGCCTTACTCAGACATTTGCAGCATCTATCAGAAAATAATTGTCTGGGTTTAATTCTTTTGGTTTATAAAAAATTTAATATTATCGCATGCCAAAGATTAAATTACCAACTAAGTCACCCCATATCGATATGACCCCGTTGGTGGACCTTTTCTCGTTGCTGCTCACATTTTTCATGTTGACAGCAACCATGAGGCCATCAGAACCAGCTCCTATCGATACGCCATTATCTGTCTCGGAAACTCCTTCCCCGGATGCCAATATCATGACCATGGTATTGTCGGCCGACAACAGGGTTTTCTTCAACATAGACAATGGCCCGGATACGATTTTGCATTTCAGACCTAAAATCTTACAAGAAATGGGAAAGAGATACAACATCGAATTCACCTCGCAGGAACTTCGGAAATTTGAAAAATACAGCTCATCATTTGGTGTAGACATCAAAAACCTGAAATCGTTTCTTGCCGCCAAAGATCCTAAGGAAAGAGCACTTTATGAGAAAGGAATTCCAATTGATTCACTCGATAACCAATTGGCCATGTGGGTGCTTTTCGCCCGCCAGGTCAATCCGGCTGTGAAAGCCCTGATTAAAGGTGACAGCAATGCAGATTATCCGATCGTCAAAAAAGTGCTCGACATTCTTCAGGATAAAAATGTGAACAGGTTCAGCCTGGTAACCACCCTTGAGAAAGTTGAAGTAGTAGACGCTAAAAAGTAGTATTATGGCAGAAATTATACAAGAAGAGAAACACAAGGGCGGAAAGAAGAAACCTAAGAAACATTCTACCCACATTGATATGACGCCGATGGTTGACCTTATGTGTCTACTGATCACGTTCTTCATGCTCACGACTGCTTTTAGCAAACCAAAGGTGATGGAAATCGTTTTACCTGAAAAAATCAAGAAAAACGAGAAAGTTGAACCACCCAAGATTGCTGACAGCCGTACCCTAAACATCATACTGGGTCCGAACAACAAAGTGTACTGGTATCCCGGCAAGGCAGACGCTGCCGCGCTTGTGCCACTGCAGGAAACGAACTTCAGTGCCACCGGAATCAGACAGGTTCTGCTGGATAGGAACAGGGCGCTCTTTAAAAAGATTGAACAGTTCCAGCAAGATGTCATTACGGGGAAGATTAACATCAAACAGGATTCCCTACGGTCAGCGATTCGTAAACTTAAAACGGATGATGATACTGGTCCTATTGTATTGATCAAATTCTACAAAAAATCCAAATACAAGAATCTTGTCGATATCATTGATGAGATGTCAATTGTAGGAATTGCCCGTTACATTATCACAGACATCAACTGGATCGAAGACAATATGGTTGAACGCGCGCTTGGAGTCCCGTTAACTTCTTCACCTACAGCTCACAAATAAAGTTCAACACGTATGGTAATAGATAAACAGTTCATTCCCACTTTCGATGACATAGTCTTCGAAAATAGAAACAAGGAATATGGAGCGTATCAGTTGCGGAAAAAGTACAACCGTGTTGTTCTCATCTCTACGCTGATTGGCATCTTCGTCCTTGGTACAATAATTATCGTCCCCTACATCCGGGCAAGCCGTGATGCCAAACACAAATTGAGGGATGCCAATGAAGTAATTGCTGAAATGGCCAATGACCTTCAAAAGGAAGAAGCACCACCGCCGCCACCGCCACCACCGCCGCCACCAAGCGAGCAACAAACAGTGGTTAAATACGTTGCCCCTGTCGTCGTTGACTCTGTAAAAGTTGAAGATCAAAGCAAATTGCTGATCTCCGACGAACAAGTTTCAACCACCGTCAACAAGGAGGTAGTGGAAGTTGTGGAACAAAAACAGGAAGAGGTACAGGAAAAAGAGGAACAGCAAGTATTTGTTGTCGTTGAGGAGATGCCGGAATTCCCCGGCGGTGAACTCGCTCTTCGTACTTTCATCGGCAAGGCCATCGTCTATCCGACGGTTGCCCAGGAAAACGGAATCCAGGGTAAAGTTTTTGTGACCTTCGTGGTAAACAAGGACGGCTCTGTTTCGAACGCCAAAATTGCCAGGGGTGTCGACCCTTCCTTGGATGCTGAGGCTTTAAGGGTTGTTGCAACCCTGCCAAAATGGAAACCAGGCAAACAACGTGGTGTTCCGGTCAGGGTATCCTACACCGTTCCAATCAGCTTTAAACTGCAATAAAAGGCAAGAATTTATTCTGACTTAGATCATAAAAGAAAGGCCGTTCACCAGCGAGTGAACGGCCTTCTTTTTGATGAAACTATGAAGTTGATAGAATTTTAACTCAAAGGTAAAATCATTTATTCTGCAGTTGTAGGGTCGATAATTGTTGAGACCTTACTAACAGAATTTGCCGGAAAACCTCCTTGCCTTGCATGCTCAAGAACCATTTCTTCATTTGGAGCATTGTAAACACAATAGATCTTGTTCGTCGTTACGTAGCTGTGAACCCACTGAATTTGAGGACCTAATTGACTTAATACGCCACAAGAGGTTTGAGAAATAGCTTTTAATTGTTCAGAAGTTAAATTTCCTGCTCCAGGAATTTCTCTTTCAATTACATACTTTGGCATACAGAACTATTTTAGGGCATTGGTATATAATTCATTTGCACGTTCCCAATTGACAACATTCCAATAGGCATCCGCATAATCTGCCCGTTTGTTTTGGTATTTGAGATAATAGGCGTGTTCCCAAACATCCAGGCTAAGTACCGGAGTTCCTTTGACTTCAGAAACCTGCATATACGGATTGTCCTGGTTGGCAGTAGAGTGGATCACTAATTTTCCACCAACTACGGTCAACCAAACCCAACCGGATCCAAAACGACCCAAAGCCGCTTTCTTGAATTCCTCCTTGAAATGATCAAAACTACCCCAGGTTGCCTTAATAGCCTCTCCGAGTGCTCCCTTTGGCTCACCTCCTGCCTTTGGAGCCATTCCGTTAAAATAAAAGGTGTGGTTCCAAACACCACCACCATTGTTACGGATGGCTGCCGGAGTTTCGGCTGTCACCGATTTCTGAAGATCGAGGAGAGATATCTTCTCCAGAGGCGTACCGGCAACAAATTTGTTCAGATTATCCACGTAGGCTTTGTGATGCTTTCCGTAGTGGATCTCCATGGTAGCCTTGTCGATGGATGGCTCCAGCGCATCGAAGGCGTATGGTAAGGGTTCCTGGCTGAATTGGCCAAATGCTGTGTTTTCCATAACTAACAAGAATAAGATGAATAGTAAATTTTTCATGATGTAATTTATTTAGAATGATTATAAACATTCACCTATTCTTACGAGCTGAATTGTATTTTGTTACCGACCTACACAATTTTTAGTATTTGGAAAATTCCGGCCTCCTTTCCAAGGATAAATCAGACATTCTCAACCGGTTGCCTGAGCACCAGAGTCCAGCTTAAACCCATCTCAGGAGGGAGAGGAGCGCCGCTGGGGAAGCAAAAATAGCTGCAAAATTTTATCCAAATTGATCATTTGGATACCGTATCTGCTGAATGAAAAATTACTTTTACATTTGGAACCATTAAAAAGTAAATACGATCAATCCTGCTAACCGATGATTTTTAACAAAAGGGCTTCAGGCATCCTTCTCCATCCCTCTTCCTTGCCCGGTAAATACGGAATAGGGTCGCTTGGCGCAGAAGCCTATCAATTTGTCGACTGGCTCTCTGCATCGGGTCAAAAGGTTTGGCAAATGCTCCCGCTCGGACCTACCGACTGGAGTCACTCCCCTTACCAATCCTATTCGGCCTTTGCCGGTAATCCGGATTTGATTGATTTGGATCTTCTGGTCGGTCAGGGCTACCTCGAAGCCGAACAACTGAACGATCCCCCGGCATTCCAGGCAGGTAAAATAGATTTCAAAAAAGTGCTGCCCTACCGGGAAAGGCTTTTGAAATTGGCTTATGAACGATTTATCGTGCTCGACGGATTTGCATCGGCAGGATACCTGCAATTTTGGGATCAGCACTGGTGGTGGCTGGAGTCATGGTCGCTGTTTGATGCCTGCAGATCACACCTACCCGGCAAGGACTGGACCCATTGGGAGGAACCACTGCAAGAACGCAGCGAAGAAACACTTTCGAGCACCTACTATCTTTACCGGGAGACCGTCCATTTCAGCCGCTTCCTGCAGTACCTCTTTTTTGATCAGTGGTTCACTCTGAAAACCTATGCCAACGCCAAGGGAATCTCCATTTTTGGCGATATCCCGCTCTATGTTGCCTTCAACAGTTCGGATGTATGGAGCAATCAATCCCTCTTTTTACTGGATAAAAAGCGGCAGCCTACGCTGGTTGGAGGCGTTCCGCCCGATTACTTCAGCGAGACTGGCCAGCTTTGGGGAAATCCTTTGTTCGATTGGGACAGGATGAAACAAAAAGGTTACGATTGGTGGATGGCACGGCTGCATTTCAATCTTCGGCTTTTTGATTTCGCACGGATCGACCATTTTCGGGGTTTGGAATCCTTCTGGGCCATCCCGGCAGGAGAAAAGACAGCCATCAACGGCAGTTGGATGAAGGGCCACGGGGATGAAATGCTCTCACTCCTGCAACAACAGGTCGGACCACTGCCCATCGTAGCGGAAGACCTGGGTTTAATCACAACTGAGGTGGATGAGCTCCGAAAAAAATACGCCCTGCCAGGGATGAAGGTCCTCCAGTTCGCCTTCTCTGACGAAGCCGACAATACCCACCTCCCCCACAACTACGCACAGGATTTTGTGGCCTATACCGGAACCCACGACAACAATACCACTGCCGGTTGGCTCAATTCTCTCTCTGTGGACGAGCGAAAGAAGGTCGATCGCTACCTGGGGGTAGAAAATGCAGATGTTTGGCAGCTTATCAGGAAGGCAGAGGAGTCGGTTGCACAGCTGGCCATCCTGCCGATACAGGACATTCTCGGACTCGCCTCGATTGCCCGGACCAATACTCCAGGAACCATCAAGGGCAACTGGATCTGGCGGATGAGACCGGATCAACTCAAACCTGCTCAGGGGAAAAGACTTCTGGAGCTTACCAGACTCTTTGGCCGGGAATAGTCCAAATAGCTACCTCCTCATTCAATGGTTATTGAATCCTGGTCTTTTGTATTTTTTTCTGCCATTGAAGATATTCGGGAAGAGCGGCAGAGCCATACCATTTGAACAGATCGGCTTTCAGTACTTTTTCCCTGATGGTAGGGTCGGACTGCAACAACTCAACTGCTTCTTCCAGGGTTGAAACATTCAGGATGAAGATTCCCCGGTAGGACTTGTCGTTCTTCCCAAAAGGACCCGCTACAACAAGTTTCCCCATTTCGGCCAACCGGCCAATATTTTTGAAATGGTCTGCAAAGAGTGCTGCCCTTCTGACTGAATCTTTCAGGTTATTGCTTCCTGTTTTCAGAATGGCCATCACATACCATCTCATACCATATTCATCAGCTCCCAGTGACTTGGCCAGGGCAGGGTCATACTCCTTTTGTTCCAACTGGGCCTTTGCCGGCACAATTAGCAATAAAAAAAAGGCCATTAATACCATTGTTCTCATAACATGGATGTTATTTAAGTAAGAAATCAAAATGATACATTTTTACTGAATTTAAAAGATTCGGTTTCACATGCAAGCACAGTGAGAGATTGCATTTATATCCTTCCGGGTGACGAATCATGACCGAACAGAAACCTAATATAGTGCTACCCGTAAATAGATAAAATAAAAAATAACTGGATGGAAAGTACATTATCCTCTCCAATCACGGTAGCAGTGGAGGTTAAAACACCTCTTGCCGTGTCCTGGGAATGCTGGACCAATCCGAAGCACATCCTCGGGTGGTACTTCGCTTCCGACGACTGGCATTCCACCAAAGCGGAAAACAATTTAAGTATCGGTGGTTCCTTTCTGACGAGAATGGAGGCAAAGGATGGTAGTTTTGGATTTGATTTCTATGGCGTTTATACCAGAATCATTCCACTGGAGCTCATCGAATTCACCTTGGGTGATGACAGAAAGGTAAAAATAGTCTTTGAAGCCACCGGTGATGGGACCAGGGTAACAGAAATTTTTGAAGCAGAAACTACCAACTCGTTGGAATTGCAACAAGGCGGATGGCAAGCCATCCTCAACAACTTCAAAAAACATGCGGAAGCTTTACAACTGCCATAAATAGCATTACTTTTGGGCCAGTTTGCAAATTCCGGTTCAGGCAGCAGCAAAAAAATCTGCCTACTGAATCACTGTAGCCAGATCGTTTATGTTTCTGTTGGACCTGTTATCTGATTATTCTCTGCTGACGCTGCTCCTGCTCTCCCTGTTTGCTTTTGCTGCGGGTTTTATTGATGCGGCTGTAGGAGGAGGCGGACTCATTCAGCTTCCGGCCTTGCTGATTCAGTTTCACGACACCCCACTGCCCACGTTATTTGGCACCAACAAGATCGCGGCACTCTCTGGAACTTCCGTAGCAGCTTACCAATACTCAAAAAGGATAAAATACAACTTCAGGTTACTGATAGTCATTTCAATGTCGGCTTTTGTTGCCTCCTATCTGGGAGCCAATGCTGTCAGCCACCTCAATGTGAAGGCTTTAAAGCCCCTTGTGCTGGTCATCCTAATTCTCATCGCCATTTATACTTTTGCGAAGAAGGATCTGGGACATAAACAGACAAAAAACATCTCGTTGTACCGTCAGATGATTTATGGATCCCTGATCGGATTGATAGTCGGATTTTATGATGGATTCTTCGGTCCCGGTACAGGTAGTTTCTTCGTGCTTGGTTTCGTGGTGATCCTGGGGTTTGAGTTCGTGGAGGCCTCTGCCTATGCGAAGATCATCAATTGCATGACGAATATCTCTGCACTGTTTGTATTTGTCAGGCAGGGAAATTACTTGCTTTGGATAGCCGTTTTGATGTCTGTTTGCAACATCGCAGGAAACTTTACCGGCAGCCGGATGGCACTTAAAAAAGGGAACAGCTATGTGAGGGTCGTCTTCCTAGTCATCGTTTCCATCATGATTGCCAGGTATGGTTATGACATTCTGGTTAATTGACGAAGTCAGGCCGTACAAATTATTTGTAAATTCACCACTTGAACTTAAAATGAATCAGTCATGAGAAATCTCATTCTAATTCTGCCGATCCTGATGCTATCTTATACCACGACTGCACAACAAAATACCTATCGAATGAAGACAGCTTTGCTCCTGGTTGACATCCAGAATTTTTACTTTCCCGGAGACGGACCGGGACTTGACAAGGCTGAATCGGCTGCCGAAGCAGCCAAAGAGATACTTCAAATTTTCAGGAACCAGAAACAGTTGGTGGTGCACGTTCGCCATCAATCCAAAAAGGGCTTTGAAATTCACTCAGCCGTCGCACCCCTTCCGGCAGAAAAGGTAATTACCAAGCAGGAGGTGAATAGCTTCTACAAAACGGATCTGCTCGAATACCTGCAAGCAAACGATGTAACGAATCTGGTTATCATCGGCATGCAAACGCAGATGTGCCTCGAAGGAGCTGTTCGGGCTGCGCATGATTATGGTTTTGATTGTACCGTCGTACAGGATGCCTGTGCCACGAGGGACGTGAAATTCGGAGACAAAACGGTTAAGGCGGCCGACGTGCAGACGGCCATACTTGCAACCCTTACAGATGGAAAGTATGCCAGGGTCATTGATTTGAAGGAGTTTAAAGAGCATACTGACAAATATCTGCATCCTTAAAAAGAATTTTAATCTCAATTTAACAAATTGAAAAAATGAAAATATCAGGTAACACCATTCTAATCACAGGCGGTGCCACCGGCATTGGTCTTGGATTGACAGAACGCTTTGTCAAGGAAGGGAATAAAGTGATCATTTGCGGTAGGAGGCCCGATGTATTGGCTGAAGCCAGACAGAAATTCCCTTCCATTCTAACAAAAGAGGTGGATTTGGCGGATGAAGGTCAGCGGATAGAACTTTTCGAATGGATCGCCGAAAACCACGGAGAGTTGAATGTGCTGATCAACAATGCCGGCATTCAGCAACGTCTCTCTATTGCAGAGGAGGATTTCTACGCAAAAGCCAAACGGGAGATGGCCATCAACGTCGAGGCCCCGATTCACCTCACCGCACTTTTCCAAAAGCTTGAGAAGTTAACGACCGTGATGAACGTGACCTCGGGTTTGGCCTTTGTCCCGATGGTAAGTGCCCCTGTTTATTGTGCCACCAAATCTTTTCTCCACTCTTTCAACAGTTCGCTGTTTAAGTTATTGGGGAAACGCGGAATTGAAGTCATAGAGATTATTCCTCCGGGTCTCAACACCGACTTGGGAGGCAAAGGATTGCACGACAACTTTCCTCCGGTGTCAGAATTCATTGAGTCTATCTTTCAGCAATTGGCAGAAGGTCAATCCAAACTGACATTTGGGATGAGCACCATGATGGTGAAAGCCAGTCAGGAGGAGAGGGAGAACGCCTTTAACAGGATGAATCCTTAATTATCCCGGGAATCAGTCACAACTTTACAATCTTCCATTTGCCATTTTCTTTCACGTGGGCCATCCCCTTGTAACAACAAGCCCCATGAAAGTTGTTGGCCTCTTCATACCTTGGAGGAACCACCTCTTTGCCACTCTTGTCAATGAACCCGAAAAGCTTTCCGGATTTGACGGTTGCATATCCGCCGATAAAATGCCAGGTAAAATCATATTTTGGGGCAACCACCTCTTTACCGCTTTCATCCAGGTATCCATACTTACCAACCAACCTGAAGGCCGCTCTTCCTTCCGCGAAAGGATAGGCCAGATCGTATTTGGGTGCAACCACCACTCTACCGGAGACATCTTTGTAACCATATTTATCGTTCAGGTTGGAATAAAAAGGTTTAAGCTGAGCGTACAGCAGCTGTCCAACCATCATCAGCGAAAAAAACAGTATTCTTCTCTTCATTTCATTGCCTTTTTCATTCATCATTCCTGGTTCATTTTTCATTTTTAACTGTTCATTTTCCCGGTCTGTCGGCAGGATTGACTCCCCAACTCGGAGAAGGATGGGCATCCATGAAAAGTACCAGTTCTCCGCCGGCCAGAATATCCGAGTGCTTAAGAAATGCTTTGGTATACTGTGTTCCATTCAGGATGGCCTTTTGGATGTAGATATTTTGCGGGCTCAGATTTTCTGCAAGAATGGTAAAAATCTTTCCATTTCCTAGCCTGAAAACCGATTTGCTTGCCAAAGGAGAACCCAATACATACTCCCCGCTTGTTGGATTAACCGGATAAAATCCAACCGAGCTAAGTACATACCAAGCACTGGTTTGACCACAATCGTCGTTCCCGCAAAGACCATTGGACTGGTTGCTGTAAAATTTTGTCAGGATGTTGTTCACGGTTTCGGCCGTTTTCCAAGGCTTGCCAACGTAAGTGTACAGGTAGGGCACGTGGTGACTTGGTTCGTTGGAAAATTGTGAAAGCCCGTAATAGCCGTCGTTGCTGAATTCCTGTTTGGGTTTTTGCGGACCATGGTAGAGGGAATCCAGTTTTCTGTCAAACAAGGCATCACCTCCCATGGCCTTTATCAGTCCGTAGAGATCCTGGGGCACGTACCAGGTGTAAATCCAGGCATTGCCTTCCTGAAATCCGATGGATTCTACCGGATTGAATGGGAGCATCCAATTGCCTTTGGAATCTTTTGGCCGAACGAAACCGGTAGAGGCATCAAAGACGTTGTGCCAATAGCCGCTTCTATTTATAAATTCCCCATAATCGGAGGGAAGATTCAATTTCTTGGCTACCATAGCAATGCACCAGTCATCGAAAGCATATTCCACCGTTTTAGTCACTCCTCTTTGTCTGGGATCAAGGTCATCCGGAACATAACCATATTTCCGGTAATGATCCGACTCACGGATATCCTGGTTGGCAGTCGTCTTCATCGCCTCAAAGGCAGCCTGGTAATCGAAACCTTTCACCCCTTTCAGGATGGCATCCGCGATGATGGGAACAGCGTGGTAACCTGGCATTACATTGGCCTCATCAAAATACATTTCCCAAGAAGGAAGCAATCCGTGCTGACGGTAAAAAGTCAGGTAGGAGTTGATGATATCCGGCAATCTGTCGGTCTGTGTGAGCGTGAAAAGTGGTGCCGTGGCCCGGAAGGTATCCCAGAGGGAACTTAGGGTATATATATTTTTACCGTCGTATACATTTTTGTCAGCACCTGTGTATTTTCCCAGGGCGTCGTCGTACCGGAAAGGGGCGAAATAGTTATGGTAGACCGCCGTGTAAAAAGTTTCCTTAAAGATTTTATCGTCTGAAGTAACCTCTATCTTCTGCAGTTCCTTTTCCCAGGCATCAGCTGCATCAGACCTGATCTTTTCAAAATCAAAATCGGGAATCTCCTTCAATCCGGCTATTGCACCCTCAATGGAAGCAGAGCTGATGGCTACTTTTACCAAAAGCTCCTCCCCTGCCTTGGACCCATCGAAGGAAAGATGGCTTTTAAGTCTTACTGCATTGGCCTCGAGTTGGGAGCTTAGTCTGGTGCTGTCAGCGAAAAGAGTAATTCCCCTGAACGGTTTGCTCGTCTGTGCAGCGAAATAAACGCAGCGTTCCCCCACAAATCCCATGGAGCGTCTGAATCCAACCACGGTATAGTCATCCAGTTTCTTAAAATAGCACTCCAGTGGCTCGTCGCCGTTGTGCCCAACCCTCGCTTCGGCTCCATTGCCAAAACCAAGATCCAGGCTGAGTGCGCTGCTTTTACATGCCGGAAAGGTATACCGGTGCAGACCGCAATGGATGGTCGCTGTCAGTTCTGCCTTAATTCCGGAGCTCTTCAGCATGACTTCGTAATAACCGGGGGAGGCACTTTCTTCCTGGTGGGAAAAATCGCTGCTGACTGGGTGCCAGACAGGCGAGGCATCTGCGAGCGGGAAGAGGGAGATATCACATAGGCTTTCGGCTCCTGTTCCACTGTAATGGGTGTGGCTAAATCCGGAGATATGGTTGCTGGAATAGTGATATCCGCTGCACCAGTTGTAGCCGTGATCGCCATTGTCTGGACTGAGTTGCACCATTCCAAACGGAACCAGTGCCCCGGGAAAGGTGTGACCGTCTTCCCCTGTGCCGATGAAAGGATTGACAAAACCAATTAGCTTTTCGGGTGGCCTCCTGTAGCAGGAAATAACGAACAAGATCAAAAACGAAAACAACAATGTTTTGTGTCTCATTGGTAAGCAGTTAGTAGTTAACAGTGGCATCCCATTTTGAAAAGGCTTGAAATCCTGCAAAAAGGAACGTGGATTCAATGATTCGTCGCCTTCCAGAAATCAGTTGGATTAACCAATGACAATTTTACAGAATTTCTATGATTTAACAGCAGAAGAAGCTCCTTTCCTGAAACATGTTCCACTTTAACTTGAAACTTTTGAGCCGATTATGCCAAAAGTGGTACGGTCGGTTGGGATACAAGTCCCATATTGTAACTGATTAAAGGACAAGCTGATTTGAAGGAATAATCTGGCTGGAACAGTAACATTTCAACTTTACTGAAAAAAATAAAGAAACGGTTGGTTTCGTTTCCAAACTTAAGTTTATCTTTATCATTATTAAGTCTAAATAAATTTAAATCAAGTATTTCCGGAAAAATCACTGATTTACAGGACTTAAAATATTTGTTCCCTCGCTTGATTCAACGAAAGTGTAAGGAAACAAACTAAAAAAACGATGTTTTCTGACACAAGCTGGTCAGAAACTGAAATTGGCAGTCCGGTTAGTAGGCCGGAAACATAGTTAGAAGATAAAATTACTTTGAAACAGTTGCTATCAAATATAAAGCCCGGCGATTTGCAGTTTAGGGAGCGGGTGGAAGCGTACAGGCTGGTCATGGAAACTTTCCGGACCAAGGTAGAAAGTGTGGTCGGCAGGGAAAAAGAGCCGGCCATGATCCGGCACCGCGTCCGTGGAAAACTGGATGCCAGAAGCAGAATCAATCTGCTGACAGATGAGCATACTCCCTTTTTGGAACTCTCTATTCTGGCGGCCGGAGGACAATATGAAGATCAGTTTCCAGCTGCGGGAATCATCACCGGAATCGGAAAGGTACACGGCAAAACCTGTATGATCATGGCCAATGATGCCACCGTCAAGGGTGGTACCTACATCAGGGAAACCGTTAAAAAACAGTTGAGAGGTCAGGAAATAGCACTGAAACATCACCTTCCCTGCATTTACCTGGTCGATTCAGGCGGAATATTCTTGCCTGAGCAAGCAAACGTATTTCCAGACAGGGATGGTTTCGGGCGCATCTTCTACCAACAGGCCAAAATATCTGCTGCAGGAATTCCGCAAATATCCATTGTCATGGGATCCTGCACAGCAGGAGGTGCCTATGTGCCGGGAATGAGCGATGAAACCATCATTGTCAGAAATCAGGGAACAATTTTCATTGGCGGCCCACCTTTGGTTAAGGCCGCAACGGGAGAAGAGGTCACGGCAGAAGCCCTTGGCGGAGCCACTATCCACACCCGCATTTCTGGCGTGGCCGATCATTTGGCAGAGAATGAAATAGACGCCATTCGGATTTGCCGGAATATATTTGAAATGATTCCTTCCAACGAAGTTCCATCTCCGCAGGAAGTGGTCATAGAAGATCCGGTATACGATCAGCTGGAACTATATGGCCTCGCACCACTGGATTTAAAGAAACCCGTTGAAATTCATGAAATTCTGGCACGATTGACGGATGGCAGCAAGTTTGAGGAGTTCAAACGGGATTATGGGACAACGCTTATCACAGGATATGCCAGAATTCTTGGCCATCCAGTCGGTATAATAGCAAACAACGGTTTTCTGACCTCTGAAGCATCCATGAAAGGAGCCCAATTCATCGAAATATGTGATTCACGCCGAATCCCTATCCTCTTTCTGCAAAATATCAGCGGATTCATCGTTGGAAAAAAATACGAACAGGAAGGGCTTGTGCGGAACGGTGCAAAAATGATCCATGCAGTTTCGAAGGCACAGGTGCCCAGAATCACCATCATCCTTGGCGGTTCATTTGGCGCAGGCAATTATGCCATGTCTGGAAGGGGTTTCGATACGGATTTCCTCTTTATTTGGCCAAATGCCAGGATTGGAGTGATGGGTGGCCAACAGGCACAGGAAGTTCTCAATACTGTCAAAGGCAACGACGACAACCACCTTCTTGAGAAATTTGAAGAGGAAGGGTCTGCCTACTACAGCACCTCCAGACTTTGGGACGATGGGATCATTGATCCTGTGGATACCAGGGCAATTGCTGGATTGGCCATTTCGATTGCCCTATCCAAAAAAAATACTCCAAATAACTTTGGAGCAGATCACTATTAATCCTTAACAACACACAAAATGGAACTTAAATCAATTGTAAATGAAGTATATCAATCCATTGACCGGGCAGATGCAGTAAAATTTGCCTCCTACCTCACTCCGACGGGGTCATTTCGCTTTGCCAATCATCCAGCCGTGTTTGGAACCGGAGAAGTGACTGCCTTTGTGGATGGATTTTTCAAAAGCCTGAAGGGGATCAGTCATTCCAATCTTGAATTCTGGGCCACGGAGAATGTCATCTTTGTAAATGGAACAGTTACCTATACCCGGCACAACGAGACCACCCTTGCTCTTCCTTTTTCCTGCACCTGGAAGATGAAAGGGTTGTTGATTGATGAATATTTGATCTTCATCGACAGTTCTGGACTGTATCAATCCTGATTCAACCAGGTAATTCAAAATGCAGCAACTCGAAGGGTTTGGATCAAGCACCAAATTAGATTGAAATTCCAACGCTCAGACGGACTAACATTCAATGGAAAAATGAATTTTTATACTAGCTCCCCACGACCCATGGAGAAATTTCAAACCATTCAGATCGAATTCGATGGGTCGGTAGTGACCCTGTGGCTATCGCGACCGGAAGTTCACAATGCGCTTAACTCCACAATGACCCGGGAGATCATTCAATTTTTCGCCGCACTGGAAGAGATGAATTTTATCCGCATGGTCGTCATCCGGGGGAAGGGACCCTCTTTCTGTTCCGGGGCAGATCTACGGGAAATGAAAAGCGCTATATTGCTTGAGCCAGATGAAAACATGCGGGAATGTCAGGAGTTATCCGGACTCTTTGCTTCCATATTTAACAGCAGCAAAATAGTTGTTGCCATGGTGCACGGGAATGTATTCGGGGGTGGAAACGGCCTGGTAGCAGCAGCTGATCTAGCTTTTGGCACAAATGAATGCAGGTTTTCCCTGAGTGAAACCAGAATCGGGATGGCAGCAGCTTCCATCACACCTTATCTGCTTAAAAAGCTTAGCAGCAGCGAACTGAAAGAGTTGGTTTTTACCGCCAGGGAGTTCACAGGCACTGAGGCCGTCAGGAATGGGTTACTCAATCAATCCTACGCAACCACAGAGGAATTGGAAATTAAAATGGCAAGTCTGATCCATCAGATTCAAAAAAACGGCAAAACAGCCATGGCCTCTTCCAAGAAATTGATAAACAATCTTACCATGCTGGCATGGTCAAAGCAACTGGAACAAATTCCTGAATTGTTGGCCGAAATCCGGATTTCTCCGGAGGCTCAGGAGGGCATTTCTGCCTTTCTCGAAAAAAGAAAACCCAACTGGGAACTTTAAAAATGAACAGATTAAATACAGAAAATATCCCTATCCGGTCGTACCATGGCTTTATTGCATAAACTGCTAATTGTCAACAGGGGTGAAATAGCCCTACGGATCATCCGATCTGCGAAGAGACTGGGAATCCTTACGGTTGCCGTTTATACGGAATCGGAATGCGAGGCCCTTTTTGTCCGTATGTCAGACGAAAGTGTGGCTCTTGGCAAGGACGATCTGGAGTCAACCTTTCTTGACATTGGCAGAATGGTGGGCATCGCCCTGTCTACAGGTTGTGATTCCGTTCATCCGGGCTACGGATTTCACTCTGAAAATCCGGATTTCGCGCTTGCATGTACCCTGAACGGACTCGTCTTTGTTGGCCCGGATCAGGAAGTGCTTCGCCTGATGGGAAACAAAATTGCAGCCAAGGAGTTTGCGGCGGGACTAGATATCCCCGTTGCAAGAAGTCACCAGATAGAACTCCCATTCGTCCATGTTCCGGAAGAAATGCGCTATCCCTTGATGATCAAAGCGTGCTTTGGCGGAGGAGGAAAAGGGATGAAAATTGTTGCCAACAGCACAGAACTGAGGAGAGCAGTTGAGGCAGCCTCCCGAATGGCTCAAAATTATTTTGGGAACGGATCCCTCTTTGCGGAAGAATACATTTCGGGTGCGAGACACGTAGAAGTGCAGTTGTTGGGCGACAAAACCGGTAACATCGTCCATCTGCATGAACGGGAGTGCTCCATTCAACGAAACCACCAAAAAATTGTGGAAGAGGCTCCTGCTCTGTTCCTGACGGCCGAATTGCGAAACACCTTATTTTCAGATGCAGTAAAATTAGGAAAAGCCCTTTCCTATGCCGGAGCCGGGACGGTTGAATTCCTGATTGATGAAAACGGCAAACACTTTTTCATGGAGATGAACCCCAGAATTCAGGTAGAGCACTGTATCACAGAGCAAATAACAGGCATTGACCTGGTTGCAGAGCAGCTAAAGATTGCCTCCGGTTGGCCTCTCTCCTTCTCACAACGGGAGGTCAAAATCAGTGGCCACGCCGTGGAGGCAAGGATCTATGCAGAAGATCCGTCAAAGGATTTTTTACCGTCGGCAGCTGCTTTGGAATATGTGAACCTCCCTGAGCGGACCAATCTGAGAACAGAGTCCGACCCTGGTTGCCTTACCCAGTCTGGAAAGCAGTTCGATCCACTGTGCTACAAATTGATTGCATGGGGAAATAACCGAAAAAATGCCATTGCCCTGCTAACAGAAAGCATCCGGGAGCTCAACATCATTGGACCTGCTACCAATGCCAAATACCTGGAAGGCATCCTGATGCACAGCAACTATCTGCAAGATCAAGTCACGATTGAATTCTGCAAAAACTACCACCAGGAGTTAATCGACCAGGCATCAGAACCATCCACAACGGGTCACCTACCCTACCTGATCGGTTTCGCACTGGCAAAAAAATACACGAAAGCATCCAGCGAAGGGCTCAATGATCCATGGAAACACCTGGGAAGGTGGCGTACTTTACCAGAACTCATCCAGTTGGATATAAATGGCAAGGCGTACTACATTATGCTTTTAGAAAATAACCCCGGCAGCCTGACTTATAAATGGAACGGAGGCACCACCAGTTTAATTGTTGGCAAACAATCGAAAAATCGTCTTGAAATAACCATCGACCACCATCCGATGATCGTTCATTACCTGGAGACTGCCAATCAAAAGCTATCTATCAGTCTGGAAAATATCCGGCATCAAATTTCGTTCCCCGGATCATTGGCCAACTATTCTGAAACCTTGGCAGGGCCAGAAATAATAATCATTCCAGCAACATCCGTAATTAATTCACCGTTACACGGAAAGATCTTGAAAATTCACATTCGTGAAAATCAAAGCGTCAAAAAGGGAGATCTTCTGTTGGTAATAGAATCCATGAAGTCGGAGAACCAGATTCTCTCCCATAGAAATGCCAGAGTAAAAAGAATTGCCGTTCATGTGGGCTCACAGGTCACAGACCGTACGCCCCTAATATTTTTGGAGGATTAAAATGAATGAACTATTGGATCCAAGGATCATAGCCTACCGGGAAAGGATCAGAACCTTTTCCGAACAGGTAATCGGACCCTATGCGCTGGAGCAGGATGAAAAAGAGGAGTTTCCTGTAGAACTGGCACGCCAAATGGGCAGGAATGGGCTTTTTGGAATCACTCTACCAAGGGAATACGGTGGACAAGGACTGGACTATCTTTCCTACATCGTTGCCATTGAGGAAATTGCCAGGATTGACAGCTCTCCGGCTGCGACCATTGCAGCGCACAATTCTCTTGGAATCGCACCCATTTATACCTATGGCACTGAGAAGCAACGGTTGAATTGGCTGCCCGGGTTATGTACCGGAGAGAAACTCTGGGCTTTTGGCCTGACCGAAAGTCAGGCTGGATCAGATGCAAAAGGTGTAGAGACCACTGCGATATTGAAAGATGGGAACTGGATCATCAATGGTTCCAAATTATTCATCACCAACAGCTCCTCGCCCCTTGCGTCAGGAATTACCCTTCAGGCTATAACCGAGTTAAAGAATGGAGAGAAGGAACTTTCGGCCATACTTGTTGACAGATCCACTCCAGGATATCACACAACACCTATCAAGGGCAAACTGATGTGGAGGGCCGTCGACAACGGAAAGCTGAATTTTGAAAATTGTACGGTTCCTGAAAACAACCTACTAGGAAGGAGAGGGGAAGGAATGAAAATCATGCTTTCCACTCTGGATGCAGGCAGGCTTTCCATCGCAGCCATCGGACTCGGCCTGGCTCAAGGTGCTTTCGAGATGGCAGCCAGATATGCCAGGCAAAGGAAACAGTTTGGCAAAACATTGGCCGAATTTCAAGCCATCTCCTTCAAACTGGCCGAAATGTCGACCAAAATAGAATTGGCAAGAAATACGCTCTATCACACCTGTCGTTTAAAAGATGCCGGATTGCCTTTTGCAAAACAAGCGGCCATTTCGAAACTCTATTGTTCCGAGATCGCCAAAGAGGTTGCCGACGAATCGCTTCAGATTCATGGTGCCTACGGATTGCTTCGGGAGAATCACATTGAGCGGTTTTACCGTGATCAAAGATTGCTTCAAATAGGGGAAGGAACCTCTGAAATACTCAAGATGGTCATTGCTCGTCACATTTAACCGACCAGTCAATTATAAATCATGGTAATGAAATCTCAATCAGCAAGTTTGGCAAAAGCAGAATCAATGGAAATCAGGGATCGCAAATCGGATCACATTCATTTGGCGAGCCATTCCCAGACTTCGGTGAGGGAGATGGATCAGCGCTTCTATTATGAACCCATGATAACGGCTTTCCCGACTGAACATCCGGAACAGATCCAACTGGCAGGAAAAATCATGAAGGTTCCGGTCTGGGTATCCAGCATGACCGGCGGACATGCCCTTTCGGGCCTCATCAACAGAAACCTCGCGAGGGCCTGCCATGAATTTGGAATGGGAATGGGACTTGGTTCCTGCAGAATGCTGCTCTCAGATGACACTTTCTTCGAGGATTTCAATGTCCGCTCCCTGATTGGAGAGGAGCAACCACTTTTTGCCAACCTGGGTATTGCCCAGGTGGAGGAGATGGTAGACAGAAAAGAGACAGACCGACTTAAAAAACTGGTGGATAGGTTAAAAGCAGATGGTTTGGTTGTTCATGTCAATCCATTGCAGGAATGGGTTCAGCGGGAAGGGAACATTATCCGGCATTCGCCTGCAGAAACCATTGAAAAATTGCTGGTAAAAATTGACTTTCCGCTGATCGTGAAAGAGGTAGGCCAAGGCTTTGGACCGCAAAGCATTCGGGCCATGTTAAATCTTCCACTCGCTGCACTCGAATTTGGAGCATTTGGGGGAACCAATTTTTCAAAAGTTGAAAACAGCAGGTTGGAAGCGCAGGAGAACCAGAAGCACTTGCCGTTTGTCCAGGTAGGAGTTGGTGCCGATGAAATGGTCGACCTTATCAACAGCATGATTCTTCAGGGTGAAAAATTCTCCTGCAATCAACTGATTATCTCAGGAGGAATCAAAGATTATCTGGATGGCTATTACCTGACTCAAAAATCGATTCTTCCTGCAGTCTATGCTCAGGCTTCCATGTTCCTGAAATACAGTCAGGGAGAGTATGCCCAGCTGCGGCAATTTATCAGTGATCAGCTGGAAGGCTACAGAATGGCAAAAAGCTACCTCACCCTCAAATAACAACAATCAATTATTCTCATTCAATGGCAAGTTATTCAGGGTTTTCAAAATTGAACAGGGAAGAGCGAATCAGCTACCTTGTTGAACATTCAGATTTCCCAAAATCTGAAATTGAGAATCTCTATGCCTATGATTCTCCTCAAAAAGCTCAGCAAAAGCTTTTTCAGGAGATGATTGAAAACTATGCCGGAAATTTCCCCATTCCAATGGGATTGGTCCCAAACATGGTCATCAACGGGACATCCTATGTGGTTCCCTTTGCCACTGAAGAAAGTTCGGTGGTTGCGGCAGCCGCAAAAGCAGCCAAATATTGGGCCGACAAAGGTGGGTTTACGGCAACTGTCCTATCCGTAACTAAAAAGGGGCAGGTCCATTTTAGCTGGCAGGGAGCGCCTGCAAAGATACTGGCCCTGTTTCCTGACCTTAAAATTAAACTGCTTCAATCCACCGAACGATTGACAACCAGGATGAGGCAGCGTGGAGGCGGCATTACCGGCATCAGGTTACTCGACAAGACCAATCAACTCCCAAACTACTATCAGATCGACGTTTCGTTTGAAACGGCAGATGCCATGGGAGCCAATTTTATCAATAGTTGTCTCGAATCGATGGCCACCTGCCTACGAACATCTCCTGAATTAAATACCGGAGAAACTCAGCCGGAGATCATTATGTCCATCCTATCCAACTACACGCCAGATTCCCTTGTCTCCTGTCAAGTTGAGGCACCAATTGAATCGCTTTGCGGATGGAACGGGCAGATGAGCCCAATAAACTTTGCCCATAAATTCAAACAGGCAGTTGATATCTCGGGAGTAGATCCCTCAAGGGCAGTTACACACAACAAGGGAATTTTCAATGGCATTGATGCTGTCTTACTGGCCACCGGTAACGACTGGAGGGCTACTGCTGCTGCTGGACATGCCTATGCCTCCCGGAATGGATCTTACCGGGGTTTGACCAGACTCTGCCTTGACAACCAAATGTTTAAATATACCCTTGAATTGCCCCTTGCAGTGGGAACAGTTGGCGGGATCACCCGGATGCACCCCCTGGTGAAAGATGTCTCAGCGATGCTGAACCATCCGGACGCCCAAACGCTGATGATGATTGCCGCTGCTGCCGGTATGGCCAACAATTTTTCGGCCATCGCCTCCCTGATCACATCCGGTATACAAGAGGGGCACATGAAGATGCACTGCTCCAACATGCTCAATCAGAGGGAGGCTACGGAGGAAGAGAAGCAGATCATCCGCTCCGAATTCAAGTCAGCCCTGCCAGACTTTGGGACACTGGAAGAACTTATCATGCAAATAAGGAAAAGGAAATGAACATCCCTGAAGTGAAAATGTACGAATCTCAAGCCAAATTAATGGTGACCGGAGAATATAGTGTGCTTCGCGGAGCATTGGCGCTTGCCTTGCCACTGAAATTTGGCCAGACCTTATCTGTGGAGACAAGTGATGAAGAGCCAATTATCAAATGGGAATCCAGAATAAATGGAAAACCATGGTTCTCGGCTTCCCTGTTAAAGGATTTAAGTATCAAAGAGACTTCGTCTACCTCCTTGTCAGCCACCCTTTCCCATATTTTGCGGGCAGCCGCTTCGCTGAGCAACCTTTTTAAAAAATGGGATCATTCCTATCAGGTGATTTCTGACATGAATTTCAATCCCAATTGGGGAGTGGGTTCGAGCAGTTCGCTCATTTCCAACATTGCCTATTGGGCAGGTTGCAATCCGTTTGAGCTGAACAAACTCACCTTCAACGGATCCGGATATGACATTGCATGTGCCAGAGCCATCCAGCCAATTACCTATGAGATCAAGGATGATGGACCCGTTTTCAGTAATGTGAATTTCCATCCCTCGTTTCACCGTCATCTCTATTTTGTCTACCTGAACCGGAAACAAAACAGCAGAACCAGTGTTGGGGCGTTGGACCTTTCCCGTATCAGCCAGCAGGAAATTGTCGCAATTTCCTGCCTGACCAATGATTTGATCGCAACCAATCATCTGATGGATTTTCAACACCTTCTGGATGAGCACGAAGCAATCACAGGCAACATCCTTGGCAAAGAACCGGTCGGGAAAGTACTATTTCCTGATTTTCAGGGATCGATCAAATCTCTTGGAGCCTGGGGCGGCGATTTTGTGCTGGCAGCATCGGATGAACGTGAAGAGTATGTACGCAACTATTTCCAGCAGAAGGAATTTTCTACCATTTTCAATTTCAGCAAAATCGTGAGGCCATGACAATCCATTCATTAAAAAAAATACCCTCCCTGGAGACCAACCAGGCGATAAAGATAGGCTGGAATGCCCCCGCCAACATTGCACTTGTCAAATATTGGGGAAAACATGGGAAACAGCTACCCGACAACGCCTCTTTGAGCATTACCCTCGACCAAACCTCCACCACTACTTTTCTAACTCTGCAGGAAAAGAGCAGAGCCTCCGAAGGTATTTCTCTGGAGTACAATTTTCACGGTGAAAAACAGGAAAAATTTGAACATAAAACGGCGGAATTCCTTGCCTCATTACTTCCTGAAATGCCTTTTCTGGGCGATTACAGACTGGTTTTTGACAGCACCAACAACTTTCCGCATTCGGCAGGCATTGCCTCCTCGGCTTCGTCCATGGCGGCACTTGCGCTTTGTCTCGTGAGTATGGAGGAGTTGGTATCCGGAAAAGCTGCAAGCCAGGCAGCGTTCTTTCGAAGAGCCTCGTACCTCGCCCGTCTTGGCTCAGGAAGTGCCTCCCGCTCTATTTACGGTGGACTTGTGAGCTGGGGGAATTCCCCTTTCCTTTCCCAATCGACAAATGAATTCGCCACCAGGTTTCCCCTACATGAAGGAAGCCGCCTCAACAGTATTCGGGATATCATCCTGGTTATCAGTTCGTCTGAGAAAAAAATATCGAGTCGAGAGGGACATCAACTGATGAAGGCGCATCCCTACCGGGAAGGTCGTAAAATTCAGGCTACCAACAATTTGAAAGCATTGACAGCAGCCATTCGAAGTGACAATTACCAGGGAATAGCAGCAATTTCCGAAAATGAAGCCCTGTCGCTCCACGCTTTGCTGATCAGCTCGCAGACTGACGGAATATTGCTGCAGCCCGAGACCCTACACCTTATCCGTGAAATCAGGCAATTCAGGCAATCCTCGGGACTGGATCTTTTCTTTACCATCGATGCCGGTCCCAATGTGCACCTGATCCATTATGAGGACCAGAGAGAACAGGTTCTTTCATTTGTAAGGGATAAACTGCAGCCCTATTGCGACAAAGGGCTTTACCTGGATGACAAAATCGGGGAAGGTCCAAAATTAGTAACAGACCAATTCGTTGAATGAAATGAAATTTACATCCAAAATAATCCTGTTTGGAGAATATGGAATTCTACTAGGCTCCCAGGCGCTTGCCATTCCATACCCTCTGTATTCGGGGGGCTTGTGGAAATGGAACGATTCATCCGTTCCTGTAACCGAATCCGAACGTGCATCAAACGAAGTCTTGAAAAAATTTTCCGGATTTCTAAAGGGCGACCAAAGTAAATTTGGCTTTTTAAATTTGGATCGATTCACGGAAGAGGCACAGACCGGACTAATTTTTGATTCTTCCATTCCATCCGGATATGGATTGGGAAGTTCCGGGGCACTCACAGCTGCCATTTATCACAGGTATGTTGTCGGTCCTAATCCGACAGACCATATTACCCTTAAAAACAGGTTGGCACAGCTGGAATCCTATTTTCACAAGGTCAGCTCCGGAATTGATCCATTGACCTCCTATTTGAACCAACCTGTTCTACTCGGCAAGGATCGGTCAGTAGAGAAAACTCCCGACTTATCTGCTTTTTTCTCAGCCTATTCCCTCTTTTTGTTGGACATCCCTTCGAGGGGAAATACAGGGGAACTGGTTAGGAAATTTATGGCAGATTGTGAAGATCCTGCCTATCGGAAGAAAATGGTGGAGGAATATGTGCCGCTGGTTGACCAAACCATCGCAGCAACCAATTCGCCGAATTTAAAACAACTGGAAAGCTATTTGGCCAAATATTCCCAATTCCAGCATGCTAATTTTTCCGGAATGATCCCTGAAACGATGCTCAGACACCTGAAATATGGGATTGACTCCGGTGATTTTTACATCAAGTTGTGCGGCTCCGGAGGTGGAGGACATATGTTGGTCCTTACCCGCCACAAATCAGAAACTGAGAATTATCTAAAACATAATCGCCTCAATTATAAACTCGTAGAAAATAACCATTCTACAAATCCAATGTATCACTTAAAATTTCAACATCATGAAAACGCAAAATAAGTTAGTCGTCTGGCTCAATCAAATCCGGGCCAATTTCCTCATTCTTGCCGTTCTGCTGGTATTGATCGGCATTGCTTTGGCTTATAAATATCTGCCTGCCAATCACTCCATCCGTTGGCAAGACCTGTTGCTGATTATTTTTGGGACCGTTACGGCGCACGCCTCCGTCAATTTGTTCAACGAATATTCGGATCACCTGACAGGAATCGACAAAAATACCAACAGGACACCTTTCAGCGGAGGCAGCGGGATGATGAACTCCGGATTGACTAATCCTTCTGAAGTATTAGTGGCCGCAATCCTGACCCTCTTGGTTTCGGGGACGATTGGCATTTACTTCGGAATTACCGCACACTGGTCGGTCTTTCTGATTATGCTCACAGGGGCCTTCTCCATTGTCTTTTATACGCCGTTGCTCACCAAACTGATGCTTGGCGAACTATTTTCCGGATTAACCCTCGGAACCCTGGTGGTATTGGGGACCTTCATCTCACTTACAGCAACGCCGGGTCAGCCGCTCGGTACACTGCTTCCGGATGAAGTACTTCTGGTTTCCATTCCTCCGGGCATTTTGACGGCACTGCTTTTGTTTCTCAATCAATTCCCCGATTCGGAAGCCGACAGGAAAGGGGGGAGAAAACATCTGGTCATCAAATTGGGATACAAAAATGCAGCATCCCTATACGCAGTAGGCGTTGCAGCAACTTTTACCCTTATTTTGGCGCTTCCGCTTACCGGAATTTCATCCTATTGGCTTTTGCTTGCCCTGCTGCCGCTGCCACTCATTTTCAAAGCAACCCGTACCACATTGAAATATCATGGAAATGTTGAAAAACTGGTGCCTGCCCTCGGGGAGAACATTGCAACGGTTCTGTTAACGGATGCCTTGCTGGCACTGGCTATTTTCCTAACCTTAATTATCTGAACAATGCCTGTTCGTGCCCAAAGACTTCCAGTCTGGATGAAGACTCCTCTTCCATCCGGAAAAAATTACATCGAGCTTAAAAATTTGGCTGCCAGTCAGCAACTCAATACCATCTGTGTGAGTGGGAACTGCCCGAACAAGGCAGAATGCTGGGGAGCTTCCACCGCCAGTTTCATGATCCTGGGCGAGAAGTGCACCCGTAATTGCCGTTTTTGTGACGTACGGAACATGATCCCGGATCCCGTAGATGAAGAAGAACCAATTCGCCTGGCTGAGACCATTCGGGCACTCAAAATAAAACACTGTGTGCTTACTTCCGTCACACGGGATGATTTGGAGGATGGTGGCGCAGCCTTTTGGGCCTTGACCATCCGGACCGTTAAAAAACTGAATCCGGGAATCACCATGGAAACTCTGATCCCCGATTTTTATGCCAAGGCGGATTTAATCAATCTGATTGTTGAAGCCAGGCCTGAGGTGATTTCACACAACATGGAAACGGTTAGGAGACTAACGCCCAGAGTCAGAGACATCGCCCGTTACGACAGAAGTCTCAGGGTGATGGAACTCATCGGGGCCTCCGGAATCGTCCCCAAATCGGGTATCATGGTCGGACTTGGTGAGACAAAAGAGGAGGTATTCGAAACTATGGACGACCTGCTACGTACAGGTTGCAGGGTATTGACCATCGGCCAGTACCTTCAACCATCTGCCCACCACCTGAAAGTCGAGGATTTTGTAAAACCGGAAACCTTCATCAGGTATCGGGAGGAGGCCCTCGCTAAGGGCTTCCGGGTGGTGGAGAGCAGTCCACTGGTCCGCTCATCCTACCACGCTGAAAGACACATCAATGCATAATATTTATACCATTTCCTACCATGAATCAGAAACAACTGGTGGCTACACGCACCAATAAAATGCACAACAAGAAATCGGCCTACTTTTCAAAAATGAAGAAGATAGCTCACGGCAAAATACTGGACATCATCAATCTGACTGAATCCACCTACATATTGAGGTTAGAGAAACCCGATCTGGAGTTCAGGGCAGGACAATATCTCGTATTAAACATCCCTGGGGAGAACGTAGCACGTGAATATTCCATATACAGCCCGGAAGATGCACCCTATCTCGATCTCCTCATCAAGGAAGTAACAGATGGGAAAATCTCGAAAGAACTGAAATACCTAAAGATTGGTACAAAACTGGAGATCTCGGGACCCTTCGGATTTTTTGTTTTAAGGGACAACCGCCTGAGTGCAAAAAACCATTTTACCTTTATCGCAACAGGGACGGGGATTTCGCCCTTTCACAGCATGATCCTTTCCAATCCGGAACTCGACTTTGAGGTCATTCATGGGGTGAAGTACCTGAACGAAGCCTATGGTGCAGCCGACTATCCTGCCGGGAGTTATACCGTTTGCACCTCCCGTGAAGCCGGTGGAGATTTCAACGGACGATTGACAAATTACCTGATCGGCAAAGGAGTAAGAAAAGACTCCGTCTATTATATTTGCGGAAATTCAGCCATGGTCAATGAAGTTGCAGGTTTCCTCGAAAAAATGGAAATTAGTCCGGAAAACATCCGTACGGAGGTATTTTTTTAATAGCCAATTATCGCTGTGATCCGGTTTATCAAATATGAACCCAAAGCGTGTGAGCGCTGCCACAAAATGCACATTTGCACGGGAACAAGCAACTGTGACTGTTTTGACGTGGAGATTTCCGGAAAACTACTGGACCATCTCTCCTTTCACTTCGAAGATTGTCTTTGTCCCAATTGCCTGCATGAGTTGAAAATCGAGGATTTTAGATAAATGAGCGAATCGCGCTTCCATAACCGATCCGTGGTTTCTGCTGAAACAACCATTGCCTAACAGATTCAAAACCAAAATCTGTGCTGCTTTTTACAGCATCCCCCTGGCATCATCTTGTACGTATTCGTAAAATCTGACCAATGATTAAGGTCATTTTTACAGTGCAGCTGAGAGCAATTATCAGGCAACAATACCTATCCATTCAACCAATCCCGTGAAATAACAGGGTATTCACTGAAGAAAATGGGGTTTTTACTGATTATTATCTGTTTGTCTGCACAGAAATCTAACTTTGTTCCTCACACTTTCAGTAGGCAGATCGGGTATGAACAAAACTTTCAAAATACAGGTAATTGAGTTCCTCCTTTTTGGAATGATCTGGATCGGGATATTCTCCATTCCATTTTTCAACCAATGGGGTTACTCTACACTCGACTGGCAAAAATTATTTTCAGAATGGCTGCGCATTTTCGGATTCTTCCTGATTTTCCTGATCAACATCGGAATTTTGATCCCAAGATACCTGATCAAGCAAAAATACAAAGCCTACATCATCTCTGCGGTATCCCTTATCGCCGTAATGTGCGTTGCCGGGTTGGCATTAAATTCCATTTTGTTTCCAACCCCATTGACAATGCCGCCGATGAACCTGGGGACCGGTATGCCGATGGAACTTGGTTCAGGAATGCCTGCACCTATTGGATTTAAACCTGAGCGACGAACTGATTACAACTCCCTATCGCTGGTCATCATCGCCAATCTGATCATCTCTTTCCTGGTGGTCGGCAGCAGTACTACCTTCAAGGTCATTGGTCAATGGCTGATTGCAGACGACAGACGCAAGGATCTGGAAAAGGAACAGCTCAGAACCGAACTGGCCCTGCTTCGTCACCAGATCAGTCCGCATTTCTTCATGAACACACTCAACAACATTCATTCACTGATCGATTTGAGTGCTGAGGATGCAAAGGATGCCGTAATTCGTCTCTCCACCATGATGCGTTACCTCCTCTATGACACGATGCAGGGACAGACCAGCCTCAAACGGGAGATAAGTTTTATAGAGAGTTATATTTCGCTGATGCAACTTCGCTTCTCCAGACAGGTATCTGTTACCCTGGAAATACAAGATGATATGCCCGATTTGCAAATACCTCCGATGCTCTTTATTTCCCTTTTGGAGAATGCCTTTAAACATGGAGTGAGTTATCAAAATGATTCTTTTGTTCACTTTCGGATTGGGGTCGGTGAGGGTAGACTCCAATGCACCATTCAAAACAGCAAACAACAGAAGATGACCAATACCGCCAATCGCTACTCAGGAATTGGTTTATCCAACATCAAAAAGAGCCTTGAACTCCTTTTTGAGAAAAATCATCAGTTCGAAATTCGTGAAACGGAGACGGAATACGAAGTCTTTCTAAGTATTCCCATCGAATGAAGTTCATAGATATACAGGTCAGGAAGCTGAATTCAATCTCGGCCAAACTGACTCAAAAGCAAAATCGTTTGACCTAACACATTTTTACAAGATTACTACCATGAAAATCAAATGCGTTGCCATTGACGATGAACCCCTGGCCTTGAAACAGATTGGTGCTTACCTTGAGAGAACACCATTTTTTGAAACCATCGCCCTATGTTCCAATGCCTTCGAAGCCCTGAAGTTCATCAGGGAGGGAGAGGTGGATCTGCTGTTTGTTGACATCAACATGCCCGACCTCAACGGTTTGGACTTTGTCAGGTCGCTTGAACGGAAAATTCCCGTCATCTTTACGACTGCCTACAGCGAATACGCCATAGATGGCTTCCAGGTAGATGCCCTTGATTACCTTCTGAAACCCATCAGCTATGCTTCTTTCTTAAAATCTGCCAACAAGGCGAAAACCTGGTTTGACGTCAACCACAAATCCAATGAGGTCGTGCAGCCTCAGATGGACTATCTCTTTGTAAAGTCTGAACACAGACTGATACGGATCCTTTTGTCTGACATCAAGTACATTGAAGGATCCAATGAATACATCATTATTCACCTCATGAAAGAGAAGCCATTGACAACCCTGATGCGCATGAAAAACATCGAATCCATGCTTCCGGAGAATCACTTTATGCGCGTCCACAGGTCGTTTATCGTGAATCTCAACCAGGTAAAGGTGATTGAACGCAGCAGGATTATTTTTGACGAAAAGATTTACATCCCGGTAGGAGAACAGTACAAGGAAAATTTCCAGCGATTCCTGGATAAGACCTTCTACATTTAAACAAGGAATGTCACCCAATTTAATTATTTGACACTTCGACCTAAATATGAAATTCAAAAAAAATATAGCAACCAGCGATACTGGATTCATTTTCAATCCAGGATCAGGCGACTCCTTCTCCTCCAATCAGATAGGAACAGAAATTTTATCCTATTTCAAGGAAGACAAATCCAGGGCCGAAATCATTCGATTGATATGCGCCAAATACGAGGTAGAAAAAATTCAATTTGAAAAGGATTTTGAGGACTTCCTCACGCAACTGAGGGATCACAATCTATTGGAAAATTAAAATGCCTCTGCCGCCACTTTGGATCTGTTCTCCAGCATAAATGAACTTTTCAAAAAAGCGCATTGACCCGACTGTTAGAAATCAAAAAAATTAACCAGCACTTTGACTAATACAAATGAAATCCATCGACCTTACGATAAAAAGAAAATTGGTGATTGCCGTTACCGGACTCAATGCCATCGACAGTCCGGGTCCGGGTGTTGCGGTGATTCGGTCCATCAGGGAGTCGTCCGATTTTGATGCGCGCATCATCGGACTCAATTATGAGCCACTGGAGCCTGGTATCTACCTGCACGAACTGATAGACAAAACCTATCAGATTCCCTATCCTTCCGCAGGAACCGAAAGCCTTTTGCACAGGTTGAAATACATCCATCAATTAGAAAACATCGACCTCATCCTTCCCAATTTTGATGCAGAGCTATTTAGTTTTATCAAATTGAGGGAGGAGTTGGATAAAATGGGGATCCACAGTTTCCTGCCTGAAATGGAGCAGTTCGAAGCCCGTCACAAGACGGTACTATACAAATTCGGCAAAAAGCACCAGTTGATGGTTCCGGAAGACAGGCTTGTGAATCAACCTTCAGACTTGATCAAGGCTGCAGAAGAGCTGGAATATCCGTTGGTTATCAAGGGGAAATATTACGATGCCACCATCGTGAATTCCCAGGAGGAGGCTCAAAAGGCATTTTTCCAGCTACAGGCTAAATGGGGATTGCCCATCATTGCCCAGAAATTCATCAAGGGAACAGAAATCAACATTGCGGCGTTGGGGGATGGTAAAGGAAATACCATCAGTGTAGTCCCCATGCGGAAGCTATACATTACCGATAAAGGGAAAGCCTGGGCTGGAATTACCATAGAAGATGACTCCCTGCTTGAGTTGGCTAAAAAATTTATCAAGGCCACCAAATGGCGCGGAGGATGCGAGCTGGAAATAATGCAATCATCTGCCGGGATACCCTACATCATGGAGGTAAATCCGCGTTTCCCGGCCTGGATCTACCTGGCTGCTGCTGCGGGTCAGAATCAACCTGCGGCTCTTGTCAGGATGGCCCTGGGGGAAAAGGTAGAGCCTTTTGTGGGCTATGACGTTGGTAAAATGTTTATTCGATACGCCTGGGATCTCATCACAAGTGTTGGAGAATTTCAAAAAATATCAGGGACAGGAGAATTGTAAAAAGGTAGCTGAATCCGGATACTTGAAGGGTCAGTCATGCCACTTGCAAACAATAAAAATAGTTAGAAAATGGAAAAACTAAGATATGAAAGGCCCATCATCAGGAAACTGAATGCTGGTCTGGTCAATAAGTTTGGAACGCAGGCCAGAAGCGAAGTGGTATCACACCTCGAAGGTGCCGGTGTAAAAGAGCTGATCCGCCAATATGGCTCCCCGCTCTTTGTCCTCTCAGAGCAGCAAATCAGACGCAGTTTTCAGAATATCTCCAGGATTTTCAAGACCAGGTATCCAAAGGTTCAGTTTGCCTGGTCCTATAAAACCAACTACCTGAATGCCGTATGCCGGATCTTTCACCAGGAAGGTTCGTGGGCAGAAGTGGTCTCAGGATTTGAATACGAAAAGGCGCTGGGCAATGGGATTCCAGGGGAAAAGATCATTTTCAATGGTCCGGACAAAACAGATGCACAATTGGTTACGGCTGCCCGCAACGATTCACTGATACACATCGACCATTTTGATGAACTCTATACCCTGATCCGGCTGAGCGAGGAGTTTCAGCTGAAACCCAGGGTTGCCATCCGGGTCAATATGGATACAGGTATCTATCCCAAATGGGACCGTTTTGGTTTTAATTTTGAAAATGGACAAGCCTGGAATGCCATCAACAAAATTACCGACAGCGACCGGCTCAATCTGGTTGGATTACATTGCCACATCGGCACCTTCATGCTCGATACCAATGCCTATGCCATTGCTGCCACGAGATTGTGTGAACTGGCCTGGCGTATCCGCGATAAACACGCAAAGACCATTCAATACCTGGATATGGGCGGAGGCTTTCCTTCAACCAACACACTGAAGGGATCCTTTCTACCTGGAACAGACACGGTTCCAACCATCGACCAATTTGCGGATGCCATCACTTCGGTGATCCTGGGTTTTGGCTTCAGCAAAGAGGAGCTTCCGCTGTTGATACTGGAGACAGGCCGAGCCCTGATCGACGATGCCGGATATCTGCTGGGCACGGTCCTCGCCAACAAGCGGCTCTCCGATGGCCGAAGTTCAACCATCCTCGACATAGGGGTCAACTCCCTGTTCACCGCCTTTTGGTACGACCACAAGGTCTCTCCAGCCCAGGAAGGAGGTCAGTACACGGAGGAGACAGTTCTGTATGGACCGCTTTGCATGAACATTGATGTGATCCGCGACAGCATTTCACTGCCTTTGCTAAACAAAGGGGATCACCTGGTGGTACACAAGGTAGGAGCCTACAACCTGACGCAATGGATGCAGTTTATCACCCTGAGACCCAATGTGGTACTTTTGGATCACGAGAGCCATCCTCAATTAATCAGAAAAGCAGAAACCATCGAATCCATAGAGATACAAGAGCTTATTCCAGACCATCTGATAAACAATTCATTGCCATAAACTACGGTTAAAAGCAAAATAAATTGTTGTCTACAACCATTCAACCGACTGCATATGCCTATTCACCGATACCTGGCTTCCTGGAAAGAGGAGATTCTACCTGCAACCCTAAACAGCTACTCCATTATTTTTTTTCTGGACAACAAACTTTTTGCGACCGGAATACTGATCCTGACATTTTTCAATTTTTATGCCGGTCTTAGTGGTCTGATCGCGATTCTTACCACCGTGCTGATTGCGCACTCCATGGGATTTGACAAGGAACAACTTAAGAAGGGACTGTTAAGTTTCAATGCATTGCTGATCGGACTGGGGATGGGTACCTTTTTTGATCCCGGGGTTGTCTATTTCACCCTCTTGTTTCTTGCCGTCCTGTTGACCCTTATCCTCTCTGTAACGTTGGGTGGATTCCTTGGCCGATATGGATTGCCCTATTTGAGTATCCCATTTATCGTTGGATTCTGGCTGATCGTCCTTCCCTCTTCCACCTTCGAGAATCTCGGACTTACCCAACGAAACATCTATTGGATCAATACCGCATATGCCGTCGGAGGAAGTCATCTCGTCAATTTTCTGCAAGGCATCAATAACCTATCCATCAACACCATGGCCGATACATACCTGCGCTCGCTAAGCTCCATTTTCTTTCAGAATAATCTCCTTTCCGGATTTCTGATAGCTGTACTGCTGCTTATCAGCTCCCGAATTGCCTTTTCGCTTTCCATCCTTGGTTTTCTTACCGCTTACCTTTTTGCCTCCTTTACAGGTTCTGACACCACCGGATTCTCCTATTACAACATTGGGGCCAACTATATCATGACCGCACTAGCCATAGGAGGATTTTTCGTCATTCCTTCGGTAAAATCCTATCTCTGGACAGTATTACTAGTCCCATTAACCACTTTGGTCCTGCTCTTCATGACCAAACTCTTTGGTGTCATGCAACTGCCTGTTTTTTCACTTCCCTTTTCGGTGGTCGTCATTCTCTTTATCTATTTCCTGAAGATGCGGGCAACCTCGTCGGATCTGATACTCACACCGATACAATATTATTCGCCCGAAATAAACTTGTACAGCTACTCGAACAACAAAATAAGATTGGCACAACTTTTGTATTATCCTTTGCACTTGCCTTTTTGGGGAGAGTGGATTGTCAGTCAGGGTTATGACGGTTCATTCACCCACAAGGGAGACTGGAGCAAAGCCTATGATTTTATGTTACTCGATGAAGAGATGAAAAGTTATACCTCGAACGGATTGCAATGTGAAGATTACCACTGTTACAACAAACCGGTGCTGGCACCGGCAGACGGTATCGTGGAAGAGGTAACCAATCAATTGGATGACAACGTAATTGGAACGACTGATGCGGTGAACAACTGGGGGAACAGCATCACCATCCGTCACCTCCCGGGACTTTATACCCAATTGTCTCATTTGAGGAAAGGAACCTTCAAAGTTTCAAAGGGAGATCAGGTGAAACGGGGGGATGTGCTCGCCCACTGTGGAAATTCGGGTCGTTCCCCACAGCCGCACCTTCATTTTCAGGTGCAGTCTTCTCCCAAAACAGGTTCAAAAACTTTGACTTATCCTTTTGCCTATTACCTGAAACCCAAAAAAAATCGTCCCGAACTCTCTTCCTTTTTGCATCCTGAGGAAGGAGATCTCGTCTCAGATGTTCAAACCCATGCCCTGCTAAAGAAATCGTTCGACCTCCAGCCAAATACAACCATGGAATTCAGCTATACCGACGAAAAGGGAGTTGCGCAGATGGAACAATGGGAAGCCTTTACGGACGCACTCAATTGCAACTATCTTTATTGCAAGCAGTCAAAAAGTACGGCATATTATGTGAATGATGGTACCATGTTCTATTTTACCACCTTCTATGGAAATAAAAATTCACTGCTGTATTACTTTTACCTTACGGCCTTCAAGGTATTGCTCGGCTACCACAAGGATCTTGCTGTTACTGATGTACTACCATTAAGTACCATACGGAACAAAAATTGGATGGTGTGGCTGTATGATTTCATTGCCCCCTTTACGAACCGATTGGTTGTCAATTACACAGTAAAACAGCATGGCAGTGACAATTTATTCCAGCCTCAGACTCTGACTTTACTTTCCAGGATTGAAAGTTCTTTCTTTGGGAAAATTCAGGGAGAAAGCCACGGTTCGATCCTGCTAAATAACAACCGGATTGAAAAATTTTCTTTCAGCCAAAAAAAAATAAAAATAGAAGCGAAATGTACAAATATCTAGTGCTTGGGTTCCTTTTATTGCCTGCTATATCCTTTTCGCAGGATAAATTAACTTTTCAGCAGGCAGATAGTCTCTCCTACAGCTATTTTCAGAAAGGCGAATGGGAAAAGCTGAAAATCTTTATGCAACAGGCTTTCAAGAAGGAGATAGATTCGAAATTTATGAGGCAGCGAGCCGGATATGCCTATTTTGTGACAGGGGATTTTACATCGGCCAAAATTCAGTATGAGAAAGCCTTTGAATTTGATCAGTCAGATGAGGTCACCCGCGAGTACCTCTACTATGCTTCCCTGAATTCTGGAGCAGAAGATGCCCGGCTACTAGCTGAAAATCTTCCTGCCGGGGTTGCCACGGCTCTTGGCATCAAACGCTACCAGCCAGTTGACCTAATTGATACGGAATTTAACCTGAAAACCAACCAGACAACCAGCCGTTCCAACCAAATGTATTACAGGTTTGGAATCAAGTCAGACATCGGCTACAGGTTCTCGCTGTACCAGGCCTTCTCCTACTACGAGCAGACCATTAGCAATCAATTAACCAGGCAACCTGAGTACCTGGCACTTGTCAAATGGAGCCTCTCTCCCATCTTTCAGGTCAAGGCAGCCTACCATCACCTTGCATCCAATGCGGGCAGTGTCGCCTATCCAGGAGACATGGGATTCATCGGCCTTTCTGCCCAATTTAAAAATTTCAGTCTTGAAGCAAATACCTCCCTGTTGAAAACATCCCTTGCAACCACACAGCAGACAGAATTTCAGGCTGGAATAATGGTGCCAGGCAAGGCCAATCTCTACTTAAAGAGCGCAGTCATCGGGATGTATGAAAGTGCCGCATCCAGAACGATTTACTCCGAGACTGCAGGATTAAGATGCACCGGCAACTTGTGGGCAGAAGGAAACATAACCCTGGGCAACCTGAAAAATTACAGTTCCAACAATTCACTCTACGTATACAACGCCCTGGATCCTTCCGTTTTCAGAACGGGTTTATCCCTGGTGTATTTTTTAGGCAAGCACCTATCCGTCCTAGGAAATTTCACTTTCGATCAGCAGAAAATAGAATCCAGCAGTATCAACAATTTATATTATCAATATTCATATTCAGGAGGATTAAAATGGAAACTTTAAAAAGAACATGGTTAACAACAGCACTCTTTCTGATAGCTGTCTCGCTTCAGGCCCAAAACATTACCGAGTTGCAATCCGCCTTCAGCAAAAGCTATATTGCGGAAAACCAGAACAATTATATTCAGGCCATCAACGAAATGAAGCCTATTTATCAGGATGCTGATTACATCTCCAACATTCGGTTGGGCTGGCTCAACTACCTGGCCAAACAATACAGTGAATCTATTTCCTATTACAAAAAGGCCATCGCACTTAAACCCTATGCCATTGAAGCACGTTTGGGTTGTGTCAAACCCCTGAGCGCCATCGAAAATTGGGAAAAGGTCAAGGAACAATACAACGAAATCCTCAAGGTAGATCCCTTGAACACCACGGCAAATTACTGGTTGGGCGTTATTTATTACAACAGAAAAGATTTCAGGTCGGCAACTGCACTCTTTGAAAAAGTAGTCAATCTTTATCCACTGGATTACGATTCAGTGATTATGCTTGCCTGGGCTAAACTTTACAACAACAACCATACAGATGCAAAAATCCTGTTTCAACAGGCACTGATCATTCGTCCGAACGACAGCTCGGCGCAAAATGGACTTCAATTAATCAATAAATGGCTGGAAGTAAATCTCAGAACACCTAATCAGTCAAATAAATAGCCATTAACCTAAAAACCCGCCAAGTTTTTTGTGGAAAATTTTTAAAATCTCCTAACATCTCGATTCAAGGGTGACGTAAGAAGATTTTTTTCGGATCAATGCTAAACTCATCAAGGGTGAATTTCCAATCCACCTACCCTAAAAATGCCCTTTTCGTACATTTATCTGATGCAGACTGTTTTTTCTTGTCAAAAAAATGGATTAGAGATAAAATGTTTAAAAATTATCTTTTACTTTCACACTCTATTAATCTAACGCATCGCTAGTTTTCCATTCTAACTAATCCCAGATGATAAAAAAATTGTCAGGTTGCCTGTTGATGCTTTCGATTCTCTCCATAACCGCAAATCTTCCGGCGCAAAACAGAGTTTCGTTCGATCATTACAAAAACAATGCAGAAGTTCAGAAAGCCCTGAACGATTTACAGACGAAGGGTGCATCCAGGACCGCACTCCACAAGATTGCAGAGAGTCCGGGTGGAGAACCAGTTTTTGTCCTTGAAATCGGGAAAGAGCTGAAAAATGTTCCGGCTATTTTTGTTGGCGCAAATTTTGAAGGCAAGACACCACTTTCCACTGAAGGTGCACTTTATCTGGCCAATATGTTAATGGATTCTACCAAATATACCGGAAAAGTGAAGTGGTTTATTTTGCCACTACCCAATCCGGATGCTACCGTTGGCTATTTCTCCAGTGTAAAATGGGAGCGGACAGTCAATGGTTCAGAAGTAAATGACGACAAGGATGATCAGATCAACGAGGATGGTCCGGACGACCTGAACAAGGATGGCTTCATTACCTCGATGCGGGTATTGGACCCGGAAGGAACCTACCTGATATCGGAAAAAGATCCCCGTCTGATGGTGAAGGCAGATGCCTCCAAAGGAGAAAGGGGAAAGTACAAGGTTTATCCTGAAGGTCTCGACAACGATGGGGATGGTGAAATCAATGAAGATGGGCCTGGTGGCATCAATGTCGGAATCAATTTTCCACATCTTTTTAAGACCAATGCAAAAGATACCGGTTTGTGGCCTGGCGAAGCGCCTGAGACCTATGGCGTCATGAAGTTTGTTTTCAGTCATCCTGAAATATCCATGGTCTATACCCTGGGTACCTCAGATTTCTGCATGGCCCCTCCGCGCAGTGGGCGCAAAGGTGGAGTTAACATGGAAAGTCTCAAGATACCTGCCAGGTTTGCAGCCCGTATCGGTGCAGATCCAGAAAAGAGCTATCCCATGAATGAGATCATTGAGATGTTTAAATCCAATATGCCCAGCAGGCCGGGTCGTGAAATAAATGCAGAGACCATCACAGATATGCTGGGTTTGGGTGCTTCTATCAATCCCCTGGATGAGGACCTTAAATTCTACACGGATTTTTCAGATAAATATAAATCCTATCTGAAAGCAAAAGGCTTTTCGACCGACCGGATGGCTGCAGATCCCGACAAGGATGGCTCTTTCGAACTTTGGGCCTACTACCATCTGGGAGTACCCTCTTTCAGCATGAACCTGTTCACTCCTCCTAAAGCACCGGCTGAGCCGAGAACCAGGGAGTCGGGGTTCAGGGATGCATCTGCCAGAACTGCGGAGGGTGATGACAAGGAGAAAACTATTCTGGCCTACATCGATAAAAAACTCAATGGATCTGGTTTTGTCAAGTGGCAATCTTTCAACCATCCCACGCTGGGAACTGTCGAAATCGGTGGAATTGCCCCTTTTGTCACCTCTACTCCGCCAGCACAGCAAATCGATTCTCTTTGCAGGATGCAGTTGCCCTGGCTACTTAACCTATCGAAGAAATTGCCCGATCTCCAACTGATGCAAGAGAAGGTAACTGATCTGGGGGCCGGGGTGTACAAACTCGAACTGTTCATAGAAAATAAGGGAGTACTTCCCTATCCCACGGCAATGGGTTCCAGAAATAAACAGCCTGCACCTGTGATGGTGATCCTGGAAGGAGAAAATCTTCAGTTTCTCGAGGGCTACAAGCGAACCTCGGTAGGCGATATCGGAGGAAACCAGGTTAGAAAATTGACCTGGACCATTAAAACGGATAAGAACAGTATCCTGAAGGCGCACATCGAATCTCCCGTTTTCGGGTCAACTGTCAAACAAATTAAGATCGGAGGTTAATCATGAGAAAACTATTTATAGGACTTGCCATTTGCCTGCTAACCTTCACGGCAGTAGCCGAAAACAAAGGAAAAATTGAAATTCCTCTCCGCTTCGACCGATATTATACTTATGAGGATGTGGTAGAAGCACTGAAATTGCTTCACAGTACCTTTCCGCAACTCACCAAGCTTGATCTGGTAGGAAAAAGTGAAGAAGGCAGGGAAATTTATGCCCTGACCATTAATAATCCAAAGACCGGAGAAGCTCTATCCAAACCAGGGGTCTATGTCGACGGGAACATTCACGGAAATGAGATTCAGGCAGGTGAAGTTTGTCTTTATTTTGCCAACATGCTCCTGACCAAATACGGCGAAAATGAAAAAATCACCAAGGTGCTGGATAAAAATGCCTATTACATCCTGCCTGTCGTGAATGTTGACGGAAGGGCCCACTTCTTCAACGATCCGCAAACGTCCAGTTCCGGGCGAAGTTTCCACATCCCAAGAGACGATGACCGGGACGGCCTGATCGATGAAGATGGACCGGATGACCTGGATGGCGATGGCAATATCTGCATGATGCGTATCAAGGACCCCCTTGGCAATTACAAAACGGATCCGGAAGATAGCAGGTTGATGATCCCCATCAAGCCTGGTGAAAAAGGAGAATGGACTCTTTTGGGTGAAGAAGGAATCGACAACGACGGCGATGGTAAAATCAACGAGGATGGCGAAGGATATTTTGATGCGAACAGAAACTGGGGTTATGATTGGCAACCCGGTTACGTACAAAGTGGAGCCGGTGATTTTCCTCTCCAGGCACTTGGGGTAAAAGCCATTGCGGCCTATATTCATCAGCGGCCAAACATTTTGGTTAATTTTGCCTTTCACAATTCGGGCGGACTTTGGTTAAGGGCCCCATCCATTAAAGAGGAAAAAGTTGATCCCAGAGACGTTGCCGTGTATGACATCATTGGCAAGAATGCAACCAAGATAACCCCGGGCACTGTTTACGAGCCCTCTTACGACCTCTATGATACTTTTGGAGATACCGATTCACATATGTTCAACCTGGAAGGATCGTATACCTTCGTAGGTGAACTGTTTATGAGAAGTCAGGAGACCTATCGCGACAACGTCAACAAGCCTTTAACTCCTTCTACAGATGCCGAGAGCAATTCCAGAAGAGGCGGCAACCCGGATGAGACCAGGGAGTTGATCAAATTCAATGATTACGTCGGGTTGAATGAATTGTACAAACCCTGGAAACCATTCAAACATCCTACCTACGGCGACATTGAAATTGGAGGCTGGGTGAAGATGAGTTCCCGTCTCCCTCATCCTTTTATGCTGCAGGAACTGGTACACAGAAATGCCATGGTAGTGCTTTATGCTGCAGAGCAAACTCCTGAAATAAGCCTGGATATATTTGATATAAAGGAGATTGGTAAAAATTTACATCAGGTTAGGGTCCGGCTAAAAAATGATAAAGGGCTTCCGACGATGTCTTACAAGGCGATCAGCACCAGATTATACACCCAGGACATGTTGAAAGTGACAGGAGGCAAGGTGGTGGCTGCTGGAAAGATATCAGACCTTAGAAACAACAAGATCAATTACCAGGAGCACAAACCCGAAATCATTTATACCGCAGTGCCCAGTTACGGTTTTGCAGAATACCAGTTTCTGGTGGAAGGAAAGGGAGAAATTACAGTCAGTTATCATTCAAGGAAGGCTGGAAATTTGTCGAAAACGGTAAAATTATAATCAAGAACGAATATAAATAAGCCTTATAAATCGTCCAAATTTTCGAAACAAAAAACGAAATGTAAGATTCATTTTTCATTTTTGTTATATTTGGCGACTCAAAACTAACTTTATAGTTACAAAAAGTGGGAATTTTACAGGAAAAACTATCAAAATTTGATCTTCCGAGGAAAATCATCGAAGCCGGTATCTACCCTTATTTCAGGGTAATAGAATCGGATCAGGATACCGAAGTTACCATCGACGGCAAGAAAGTTCTGATGTTTGGATCTAATAGCTATCTGGGTCTGACCAACCATCCAAAAATAAAGGAAGCAGCCAAAGCAGCCATTGACAAATATGGTACCGGTTGCGCTGGATCGAGATTTTTAAACGGAACGCTCGATATCCACATCGAATTGGAAGAGCGTCTGGCCAAATTTACGGGCAAGGAGGGCGCACTCTGTTTCAGTACCGGTTTCCAGGTGAACCTGGGGGTAGTTTCTGTATTGACCGGGCGCAACGACCATCTTTTGCTCGATGAACTCGACCATGCCTCCATCATCGAAGGAAGCAGGCTTTCTTTTTCCCGCGTGCTGAAGTTTGCGCACAACGACATGAAGTCGCTGGAAGGGAAACTGAAACACTGCACCCCTGACAGTTTAAAGCTGATTGTAGTAGACGGAATCTTTTCGATGGAAGGGGATATCGTCAAATTGCCGGAAATCGTGAAACTGGCCAAAAAATACAATGCCACCATCATGGTCGATGATGCCCATTCGCTGGGAGTCATTGGCAAAAATGGTTCAGGAACTGCCTCCCATTTCGGTCTGACGGATCAGGTCGACCTGATCATGGGCACTTTCTCCAAATCCTTTGCCTCACTTGGTGGTTTCATTGCGTCCGACAAGGACACCATCAACTTCATCAAGCACAGTTCGCGTTCCCTTATTTTCAGCGCAAGCATGACTCCCTCCGCTGCCGCCACGGTACTGGCCGCACTCGACATTATGGAAGGCGAACCGGAAAGAATCAAACACTTGTGGGATATCACCAACTATGCCCTCAAGGGATTTAAGGATGCCGGTTTCGATACCGGAAAATCTGAATCCCCCATCATCCCTTTGTTCATTCGTGACGACGTCAAGGCGTTGATGCTTACGAAAGTGCTGCTTGAAAACGGCGTCTTCGTCAATCCGGTTGTCTCACCAGGCGTCCCCAAAGAGGACAGTTTGATCAGATATTCACTGATGGCAACACATACCAAGGAGCAAGTCGACATCTCCATTGAGAAAATCACGGCTGCAGCCAGACAACTGGGCATATTGTCGTGATTTTTTTCGACATATTCCAGATATCGAAGAACGATTTTGCCCTTGTTGTACTTTAGGCACTTTAGATCACTTTAGTCACTTTAGTCACTTAAGTCACTTCAGATCATTCCTTATGAAAAAAATCATTCTCCTCACAGGCATCTCCTCCGGTTTTGGTAAAGAGACGGCTTCCCTGCTGGCTCAGGCAGGCCATACGGTATATGGGACTGTTCGAAAGGCGGAAAGGACGGATCCGCTAGTCAAGGCTCTAATCATGGATCTAACTGAAAGTAAATCGATTACTGATGCCGTGGAGACCGTCATCCAAAAAGAAGGGCGGATTGATGTACTGATCAACAATGCTGGAATGCATACAGGTGGACCGATTGAAACGCTGCCTTTTGAAACGATCCGGTTACAGATGCATACCAATTTTCTCGGATTGGTTCAGCTCACCCAATTGGTTCTGCCGGTAATGCGGAAACAGGGTGGCGGTACCATCATTAATTTTGGCTCAATTGGAGGTCTGATGGGGCTTCCCTATCAGGGGATCTACTCTGCAGGTAAATTTGCCATAGAAGGTTTTAGTGAGGCACTCCGCATGGAGGTCAAACAGTTCAATATCAAAATCGTTGTCATCAATCCCGGAGATTTCAAAACCAATAACTCAGCCAACCGCAGGGGATTTCTCTCTCCTACAGGGGAAGGTGATCCTTACCAGACCCAGTTTACAAAAACGTTGGGCATCATTGAAAACGATGAATCCAAGGGTTGGAAGCCTGAGGTGCTAGCCAAAAAGCTGGTTCGGATCGTGGAAAGTAAAAATCCCTGCCAGCGTTATGTCATCTCATCCCTTGAGCAGAAACTCGCGGTAGTTTTGAAAAATATCCTGCCGGGAAGTCTATTCAGCAAAATATTGCGGGATCATTACGGGATCAAATAAATTGGATACCCGGCCGTTGAGTTGAGTACAAAGTCACCTTTGCCCTTCGTGTAATCTGCCTGGCGTGATCCACTCATCGTTAGGCAGATCCTGATCCCTTGATTGACTTTTAATTTTCAACTGCTACATTTCCACCTCATGGTCAAAAAAATTTTAATCCTCCTGCTTATTTCAGGTAAGATGATTGTGGCTTGGGCCCAACCTGCAGAAAACATGGAGCAGAAAAGAACAGCTCCACCTACCCAGGTAGCCGGATTTGCTCCCGATGAACTGGATGCCCGGATAAAAATGATCACCAACAGAATTGCTTTCGGAGATGAACCCAAACTGACAGAAGATTTTATTGTGGCTTGTGTGACCCTCGATCCTAAATTCGACCGCCGCTTCACCGAATTCAGCGGAGATCAGTGCGGAAGATACCTCAGTACCTTCTCCAGAATACAAGTAAAGGGAAATCCTGTTGACATCAGGGAAGTGGCCAGAAAAATCGTCCTGACGCAAAAAGCTGATGGTAGATTTGGAAACGACCAACTCAATTTTGACGATCCAACGAAACTGGAAGGCAACCACATGGCCCTATTGTGGGGAAACGGCCGACTGCTTACCGGTCTGATGGATTATTATGTAGTCAGCAAAGATCCCGCTGTTTTGCAATCGGCGATCAAACTGGGTAATTTTCTGCTAAAAACAGCAAGAAGCTGCATGCAAAAAACAGTTGTTGAGCGATTCAAGACCATGGGTGCCATGGGATACATCTGCTTTACCCAAATCACCGATGGGCTGGTCAAACTTTACGAACAAACTTCGGACAAGAACTACCTGCAATCGGCATCGGCCATTTATCCGCTTCTGCCTCCGCTGGGGAACCAGCACAGCCATGGCTTTCTGAATACGCTTCTTGGGGTGATGCACCTGTATTCAGCCACCCACGATCTTCAACATCTTGCCTATGTCGAAAAGATCTACGCACAGGTATTGGAGGCTCCAGATTTCCTCATATCAGGTGGAGTGCCTGAGTTTTTCAATGCCGAAGGCACTAAGCCCGGTTCCAGGGATGAGGGATGTTCCGAAGCAGATTTCATCATGGTTAGTCTGGAACTCTGGAAGGCCACTGGCAAGATGTTATACCTCGAAAAGGCGGAGTATTGTCTCTACAACGAGCTAATGTACAATCAATTCAACTCCGGCGATTTTGGCAGTCATCCGATAGGAATGAACTTCGGTTTTGAAGTGGCCACCTCACCCGGACGATGCTGGTGGTGCTGTGACTACCACGGATTGCAGGCTATGCTGGAAGCCAGAAAAATCATTGTCACCCACCACAACGGACAAAAACAGGTCAATCTTTTTGCCCATACCAATTACCGGGATTCAGATATGGTCTTCACCCTTTCCAAAATTTCTGCGCGAAGTTCCTCCTACACACTCCGGATAGATTCCTGTAAAAATGCTGCGGAACCAATCGCCATCCGAATCCCTTCCTGGGCAACAGAGATTTCACTTACCCTCAACGGCAAAAAGATCGATGGCAAAAAAGAGAACGGATACCTGCTGGTCGACAGGGTCTGGACAAAATCTGACAAGCTTCAAATAGATTTGATTTACCGGTTAAAACTGATTACATCCGACAAACAAAGCTTTTCCATCACAAACATGCCTGCATCCCTTAAAAAAACGTCGCTCCAATACGGGCCTTACCTGCTTTCGGCCGACGATGGATTCAATACCTCCTTCCTGGCGGAGCCGGCCGACCGGAATGTGATCTATCTTTCAGAGAAAGCAATTCAACCGACAGCTTCTGCTTTTAAGATGGTTCCTGCCTCCAATCTGCTGGATGGCTATCTAAAAATGGAATACCGTCACGAAGGTTATTATGCCCCCGGAACTGTGATCCTTCGCCCTATTTCTGAGGTGACTTACGGTCATCAGTCCAACGTGCAGCTCTATTTCAATTTTGAAAAAAAATAAGCAGGCTTTTACTTAATCGCATTTTGCCGCCAGAAACAAGATCATTTCCAACCAGGAATCTTTGTAAGAAATTTATTTCAGTGATTTTACGGGATACAAGATGACGTCTCAACTTGTATATTTGTGCCTTCCGATCCACGTGATCCTTCTACTACAACTATGAAAACTACTGCTCTTTTTCTTGCTGCTATTTTAGCAACCGGCTCTGTTGTTGCCCGAAACAAACAGGTAACCGATTATGTCAACCCCATCACCGGAACAGGTGGCCACAAGGGTATCGGGTTCGGCAATACCTTTCCGGGAGCGGCCTACCCCTTCGGGATGATTCAGTTAAGTCCCGACAATGGAAATCAAGGTTGGGAATATTGCTCCGGATACCATTATCCGGACAGTATCATCGCCGGATTTTCGCACACCCACCTAAGCGGAACAGGTGTGGGCGATTTTGCGGATATCTCGCTGATGCCGACTACAAAAGTGATAGACAAAAAATATTTTCTGCAATCCGACGAATTCATCACAGAGTATTGCAAAGAGCACGGACTGAAAACCGATCAGTTTTTAAACCGGGATGGTCATCCTGCCCCCTTTACACGGAACTACCTGCTGAAATACAGATCCAAATTCTCACACAGCGAGGAGAAAGCTTCTGCCGGCTACTATTGTGTCAGACTTCCGGAAGACGATATCGAAGTAGAACTTACCACCAGCGAACGTGTTGGGATGCACAGGTACAGTTTCAACAAGGAATCCGCGCTGCAGCATTTGATCCTGAACCTTGGATTTCACATCAACGACGATCATTGTACGGATGGATTCATCACCTGCAAAACTCCCCAACTGGCAACGGGCTACCGTTTTTCTGCCGGTAAAGCAGGTGTGCAGCGGGTCTATTTTGCCATGCAATTTTCCAGACCTGTCATGAAGTACCAGCATTTTTTGGAAGAGGTCGCGGGTCTTGATTATGCAAGGGGAAAACAACTCGCAGGTGTATTCACCTTTAATGGCAAACAGGGTAAAGAATTGCTGATAAAGGTTGCCATCTCCTCTGTCAGTGTAGAGGGGGCTTTGCGTAACTTGAAAACCGCCGATAAACTCGGTTGGGACTTTGATGGGATGAAGGAAGCTACCAGAAAAAAGTGGGACGATGAATTGTCAAGAATCAGCATATCGTCCGGAAGCGGGGAGAAAAAAACCACTTTTTACACGGCACTCTACCACAGTTATCTGGTTCCCTACCTATTCTCAGATACAGACGGTCAATACAAAAATTTCAAACAACAACCCGATAAGGCCATCGGATATCGCCAATACACGGTTCTCTCGTTGTGGGATACCTTTCGGGCCCTCAACCCCCTGCTGACACTTCTTCAGCCTGCCGTCGAAGGAGACATCCTCTCATCGATGCTGGCCAAATACAAACAAACTGGAGAACTTCCCTATTGGGAAATTTCCGGAAACGAAGGTGGTTCCATGATCGGTTACCACGCAGCCTCCCTGATTGCCGATGCAATGGATAAGAAAATTGGAAATTTCGATCCTGAACTGGCCCTCGAGGCCATGGTAAAGAGCGCTGAAACCAACCGGAAAGGATTGGATTTTTACCGGCAATACCATTTTGTTCCAACTGACAAAGAGAAGAGCGGTACCGTCTCCAAAACACTGGAATATTGCTACGACGACTGGTGCATCGCCCGGGTGGCCAAACAGCTCGGGAAGATGGAACTCTTCAGAAAATACACGGAACGTTCAGAATATTACAAAAATCTCTATGATCCTGCCTATCACCTGATGAGGGGTAAGAACAGCGACGGAAGCTGGTACGAACCCTTTCATCCGCGCTTTGCCGAATATGGCAATCCGCATACTGTGGAAGGAAACACCTGGCAATACTCCTTCTTTGCCCCGCACGACATGGACGGATTGATCAAATTGTACGGAGGGAAAGCCGGACTGGAGATGATGCTCGATAGTCTTTTTAGCCAAACCAAAGAGTTACTGGGTGAAGATACGGATGACGTGACCGGGCAAATCGGACAATATGCCCAGGGAAATGAACCCAGTCACCACGTGGCCTATCTGTACGATTTCATCGGGAAACCCAGAAAGAGTCAATTTTACACCAACAAGATCATCAACACACTTTATGGCAACGGTCCGGAGGGATTGTGCGGAAACGAAGACTGCGGACAAATGTCGGCATGGTACGTCTTCAGCGCCCTTGGCTTTTATCCTGTCAACCCGGTTGATGGGAGATACTATTTTGGAAGTCCGCAGTTCGAAAGTGCCACCATCACCCTGCCCAATGGGAAAAATTTCTCAGTAAAGGCCCATAATGTCTCAAACGAAAATATTTTCATCAAGGGGACAAAACTGAACGGAAAGCTACTCGAAAGAAGCTACCTCACCTACGACGAGATACAGAAGGGAGGCCTGCTCGAATTCGAAATGACAGGCAAATAAATTGCCATGCAGTAGTTTTCGGATTTGACATTCCCCGGAAGGGAAATAAAATTGGAAGAATTGTTTTAACTAACCAATGGATTCAAATTGCCTGGGTGGCCGGTTGGGAATCTTTACCGTTGTCTCACAATTTTCAAGGTATAACTCTCCGTGGGCGTTTTGATTTTGACAAAATAAAGCCCGGACACCAACTGACTCATATCCAGATTGTAATTGGTTGCATAAGGGAAAACCATCTGTATCAGCTGGCCATTGCCCGAATAGACAAAAAGCTGATCGATAACATCTGTGGCCTTAACGGTAAGGAACTGCTGAACCGGATTGGGGTAATATTCCAATTTTGCCGTTTTGACGGGTTCTGTGTTCACCAAAGACAGGTTGCTGGTGGTCCAGTTCTCTGGCAGTTTGTTATCGGCATCGGCGGAGGTCAGAAGAAGGAAGTATCCATTCCCATTGGCATTTGGCCAGGGGGAG